>CEQX01012284.1_pt1 | contig 28726 bp, 19 predicted proteins | sample 356261 | NCBI WGS metagenome assembly CEQX01 (sample SAMEA2621076, study PRJEB7988) | marine metagenome | isolation source: saline water (ENVO:00002010), including | reverse complement strand
GGTACAATCTTTTCTTCGCCTCTAACCATTGTAGTTCGAGGATTATGGGTAACTATTTCCACTTCGATTTCGATATTGCGATCATCAGCTGATAAATCGGACAGATTCTCTACTTTCTTTATTGGTAAAGATTGCCTCTGTGAACCAGATGATTGCTGATTGGATTGTACTGGAGAGCCTGTATCTGACTGGAATCGGCGCAAAACAGAACGCATAGCATCTTCAGGAGGAATAAGGAAATCCTTCTCATATCGAGCGAAAGCCTCTGCAACCTTCTCTGGATCTGCTTCAGGAACCTGTTTGATTACTTCCGAGACGTGTGCTTCATAGTTAGACATTAGAAACACCTCGACGGTCCAATTCTATTTCTGGCCCGTCGTAGGACGGGTGTTCGGGCTTTCGTGCTGGTTGGTTATGTTTAGTGGACACTCCCTTTCACCTCCGTGGAGTTAGTGTTCGATGGAGACGGTTCATGAAGATGTCTGCCAGATTCGCAAACTAGTGAAAGTAAAGCGATTAAGCAGGATTAATCCTCAAACCGTCCAACATCAGAACATCTGGGACATGCATTGAGCCGGTACTGTATGAACCCTTCCGTTTTGAAGAGTCTCCGAGAACTACTCTTCCAGACAGCGCTTTAGCCATATTTCCAGAAAAACCTGCTTGTGAAAGAGCTCCAATTACCTCTCCTCCTTCAACTCTCAAAATCGTAGAAGTAGTTACTGAAAAGTCGCCACTGGTAGGATTCGCAGTGTGTGCACCCATCACACTGTGAATGATGTAACCTTCTTCCATTTCTTCGACCAATCTATCTCTAGAATGTGTGTTAGATGATGATGAGAGAATCAAATCACTGCAGCCACAAATTGGAGGCGCTGTATGGCCGCCTCTGGATGCAGAACCCGTGGTTTTAGCATGGGATACTTTACCCTCTGAAACCAGTTTAGCAGCGTCTCGGGTTGACCATAACTCTCCAGTTAATCTGCCAGAATCTACAATCTTCTGAGTCCGGCTAGGAACGCCTTCATCATCGCGAGAACCTGAAGACATGCCGCCTTGCATCAACCCGTCATCGACCAATGAAAGGTGGTCTGCCATAACAATTTCATTCCTCTTGCCTGACCAAAACGACTCCCCACGTGCCAATCTTTCTCCTTTGATGGCAGAAGGAACAACAACTGAGAACAAGGGCGAAAAACCATCTGAAGTCATCAATACTGGACAGTCTTCTGTTTCTCCTCCGTCTATTTTCTTGCGAGTAATTTGAGACCAATGAACTGCTTTGTCTACGCAAGCGGTCAAATCTTTGAGCAAACCTCGTGAGGATTCTCCTTCGTATGAAGAGGTGAGATGTTCGTCTTCATCTATCGAAACATGAATTCCAATTCCGTGTGATGTATACACTCCACCGTCTTCAATTCCAGAACTGGTGACAATCGCACCAGCACCAGCACCTACGCCGATCCCCCCTCCGACTGCAACTGCTCTCGAATCTAGTTCAGCGACCCTAGTAAGTACTCGGTCACCTTGTTCGAGCAAATCCTCGGGACCCATGTCTAAAATGGCTTTATCCTTCATTCCTGAAACACTCGAAGCGGATTGATTCCCTGGTAATTCGAAACCTTCTATGGAAGGAGATTTTCTTGCAATCGAAAGTGCTTGTTGAATCGCCCTTTCAGCAGATGATGGATCTACAAGATGAGCATACCCATATCTTCCATCTTCTACTATCCTTATTCCAAATCCGCCTTCTCCTCCGCCTGAAGCCATTGAAATTTTACCGGCCTCGATATCAAGAGAATGGCCGTATCCTTGAGATGCAAAAATTTCCCATTCCCCAATGCCCGCACTTTCACAAGCATTACCGATCTTTTGCGCAGAATCCATCAAACGCTCTACTGCATCATCAGGAATCATATCATCCCACCAGTGCTTCTCTAATTCTCATCAGTGGCCCGCCGTCTCCAACAGGTACAGTTTGACCTTTACCGCAGAAACCAGGTGCAGCAAGATATGCATCACGGGTTAATCCGTCAACATTCTTCAAAATTTCAAGAGTCATTCCAGAAACACTGACGTCCCTAACAGGACGGGAAAGTGAACCATTCTCAATAATCCAAGCTTCCTGTGCTGCGAATTGGAATGAGCCACGTCCAGTATCGACCTGACCTCCTCTGCTTCCACAAGCATATACTCCAAATTCGATATCTTCTATCAACTCATCAAGGTCTTGATGATTCCCTCCTTGAATAACAGTATTTGACATTCTCACCAATGGATGATGTAATCCATCTTGGGCTCGAGCCCCACCATTTGGATCTAAATCATACCTATGAGCAGTCTCTCTGTGATTGAGATATTCAGTAAGTACGCCATTGACAATCAGATTCTTCGGCCGAGTATCTACTCCTTCATCGTCAATTGGATAGCATCCGTAACCGCCACGCATTGTTGGGTCATCAACAACTGTGCAAATCTCTGAGCCTATTGTTTGGCCTAGACGGCCTTCTAGGCAAGAATCTCCAGCGGCTACTAAATCGGCTTCGCATGGGTGACCCAAAGCTTCGTGAATGTACACTCCTGTCAAATCCCTATCTGCAACCAGTGGCATTTTTCCAGAAGGTGCTCTTTCAGCACCTAACAATCTCAATGCTGAGATTCTCGCATTGCGACCCATTTCACCTAGGTCACAAGACTCGATTACTTCTAGCCCTCCTTCTCCACCGTGCCTCATTCTATAGGAGACAACGTCGCTTCCATCTCTAGCAGTAACCATTCCGTTGATTAGACTCCTTTGGAAAGACCAAACTCGATTCATTCCTTCGCTAGTCATCAATTCTGTGTGAATATGTTCATCTGACCATCCAGTACTGGTTGAAACAATCTTCTCGTGATCCTTTGCTTCGTTATCTATTGCTAACATCATCTCAATCCTGGTATCTAAATCAGTATCTCTTACGTCTTTGGAACTCTTCCAATGAATTTCATCTTCGATGATAGGAACTTCAGCTAATCCAACTGCCAACTGTGAAGGAGAACGACGTGCTGCGACCGCTTTTGCTAAACGCAGAGTTGGAGCAACTTGATCTACAATAGATGCGATGTCGCTGGTTGAATGAACGCCCCACGCACCATCAGCAAGGATTCTCATTGTTACTCCAACTTCTTGCCCAGGTATTGCTCTCTCTAGTTTTCCATCCTTCAAAGATGCAGTATTGGTTGTCTCGCTTACCAACCTTATCTCCGCATATTCTGCACCTAAATCTGTAGCATTATTCAGAGCCTTTGTGATTTTGTCTTCATCGAGCATTCTACCTCTTGAAAACAGTGAATCTGATTGTCGAGTAGCAACCACCATAACCACCCCGTGCAGTAGGTGCTCTTTCAGATTTACGAAGTTTAGCGTAAGTCAGCAAGATGAATATGACCTATTGCACCATTCTCTGACTTTTCACCTTCTATGCCCATTCTTTCTGAATCGAATGACTCAAGATTAGGCCTACCTTCCAAGATTTCAAAACCCATTCTTTGAGCGTGCTCAAGATATAATTCATCGCCTGCCTGTCCTGAAAGGTCTACTATCCAAGCTTCTATGTCGCCTTGTAGAAGACCTGCTCGTTTGAAACTTGTAGAAATGTGATGAGTCCCCGAAAGTAATCTCATGAATTCACCATCAAGTGAGTTTGATTTCATAGAGTCGCGAATCTGATTTCGCATCAAGACTTCATGTGCAACCCAAGCGTGAATATCACTTGCCAGACAATAGCCACTAATCAAAGCCCAATGCTCTGAATCTCTACTTTCAATCCAAGACATAACAAGTGACCTAGGGTCATCGCAAGGAGTGCCTAAAGATACTCTTCTGCATGGGAAAGGAGGGGCGGACACAGTTGCCGCATAACTTCCTCAATTTCAACCCTGACGCTCGCCAGGAAGCGGCTCGTCATCACTACGAGGAGGCTTTTTCGAACCACTTGTCGAAATCATTCTCACGGATTCCAGTATACGTTCAACTAATACTGGTCCCCATCCACGCCTAGATTTTAATTTATCAAGTTCAGCATTACTCATCGCCAACAAGTCCGCAGGAGTTCTAATTCCCATCTCTGAGAGAGTTCTAGCCCGATTACGTCCAACGTTCCTAACTTGGACTAATTGTAACAAGTCTTCCTTGCAACCCGCTCTAACTCTTGCACGAGTTAGTTCTAGTAGGCCAGCTAATTCTGCAACATATCCTAGGTGCTCTTCTGCGAAAACATCGTCTCGAAGCAAAACTTCCCTAGCAGCGAGCAATAGCCATCCCATTAGATCAGTTCGTGAATAAACATCGCCTGGAGTAACTCCCAATTCTTTCTCGATATCCCTTAGATCCCTCTCTTCATACCAAAACTCAGTGCACCAAGCGCTTTTCACCAACCCCATTGCTCTTTCATCAATCGGGCTTTCGATTAACAATTCATCTTCTACAAAGGCTGCCTTTTGCCTCAACTTGCTTCCAAAATCCAATTCACTAGATTTTGGCCACAAAGAAATGAAATCCGGTGTGGCAGCAACTAGGTGGCATAAGCTGAAACTGGTAACAGGTAGGCTCTTTCTAACAATACGCCTTACTGCTCTTCGCAAACCATCTAACAGAATATCTGCAGAAAGTGGATCTATGTACAACTGTGCGACCCTTTCTCCCATCGGAGTCGCTTCATACTCATTGTCCAAGGCCTCAGTCTCAAAGGAAAGAGATTCTTCGATGCTTATACTTGAAGCCCTTTGGAATCCAAATGTTGCTTCAGTTGGTTCACGAGACTTTTGCTTGGAGAAACTAACTCCTGATGCTGACTGGGCTGCATCTACCCAAGAAGGGGTCTCGTCATCCCAATTCTCTTCGATGCTACCTATGTTTGTTCTTCGAATAAAACGCTTCTCTACTAGCCATTTGAGCATCGAATCTATGTTTTCCTGCAGATATGAATTGGTCTGTGAGTGACCAAGATAAGTTCCAGAAAAGAATTCGCCAATCTTCTTCCTTGTGTTTAGCCCACCTGTTGCAATAGACGATAGTAAATGAAAACGCATAGCAGGTTCTGCTGCTAATTTTGAAGAGATATCCTCGACAGGACCGTGAATATATCTGTCAGCAATGTCATCAGCAACTTGTCTTGGATCTCCTCCTTTACAGGCAAGCCAAGCTTCTCCAACAGGGTCGTATCTAGGCCTACCTGCTCTTCCTAACATCTGTCTTACTTCCATTACAGGAAGAAGTCTGCTCATTCCATCTTCGAATCTCTTGAGGTCGCGAACCAATACTCTCCTCGCGGGCAGATTTACTCCTGCTGCTAGTGTAGGTGTTGCGCATAAGCAGTACAGAATTCTATTCTTGAATGCATTCTCAATTTCGCTCCTCTGGTTATGCCTTAGTCCTGCATGATGGAATGCTACGCCACCTTTAACACACTCCGCAAGAGTATCTCCCATAGCGGAATTTGAATTTCTTGACAGTTTCTCGGATAATTCTTTCAGCGCCGGAAGAACATCCGGATTATGTTTGGAGAGATACTTGTACATCCTCTGACTTAATTTCTTAGCCTCAGACTGCGCTGAGCGACGTGCTGCTACGAAAACAAGTAATTGGCCATCTTGTTCATACACATCACTTAATGCGGCCCAAGCAACATGACTTTTTGGCCCTTCCAAGGTACGTGGCGGCCCTAAATCACTATCCTTGCTTAGTTCGCTCTTTTGTATAGCCCTCGGTTCTAAATCTAATTCTGCAAGAGTTGCGTACTCTAGGCTAACTGGCCTCCACTGGGAAACGATTAGGTCACTTTCTAACCAATCTGCTAGGTCTTGTGAATTACCAACTGTTGCTGAAAGTGTGATGATTTGCGCTTCTGGAAGCAGGTGTCTGATCCTGGCTAGGTTTATCTCCATAGTAGGACCCCTATGGCTATCATTCACTAGATGGAACTCATCAGCAACAACAACTGAAACTCTTCTGAGGACTTCGGATTTTGACCTCATTAGCGAATCCAGCTTTTCACTGGTGCAAACTAGAATGTCACAATCATCAATCTGCCTTGCTTCGTTCGGAGCATCACCAATCCCGAGGCCAATTTTCAATCCAAGACCCTCTCCAAGCTGTTTGAGTTCCTCAAGTTTTTCAGAAGCTAAGGCTTTCAATGGGACAATGTAAATTCCCCGAGAACCTACATTTCTAGTCATTATCTGATTTACCAAGCCCATGAATGCGACCAAACTTTTACCACTTGCAGTAGGAATGCAAAGCATAGTGTTCCGGCCTTCCAAAATAGACGGCATAGCCTCTGCCTGAGGTGGATGCAGGGTCTTTATCCCCCAATCATTTTCAATGAAATTGACGAAATCCTCTGGCAAACCGAGTCGTGAAACTGCACGTTCCGGCTCACCCATGGTGCATAGTGATAGTCAATAGTCCAAAAGGTAAGCGATTAAACAGCCGACACCCTCAAGTCCTATCTTGTATGTGGATGTAATATGAGCAGCGACGATGCGATGGTCGATGAGCGACTTTCCGTGTTTGATGACGAGCCTGATTTGAACGACTGGTTCGAAGTCATATGTGGTTCATTGATGGCAGTTATCGGAATTTTCCAATTGATTTCTCCTGGCAACCTTGTTGACCCAGATGTAATGAGATGGTTTGCCGCAGCAGTTAGCGTTTCTGGTCTTGTTTGGGCCGCACATGGACTGAAGGATATGGCTATCAAAGAAGTCAGAAAATCGATTGTAATCTTAGAAATGGGTTCTAAGCAGGGAAGCGTAGATTACGGATTGATTCGTGATGTTATTCTAAATCCAAATGCGTACACTGAATTCCTTGTCAAGGAATATGAGAATGCATATGCAGACGGTGTAATAACAGACAAAGAACTTGAGGAATTAAAGGCGATTCAATCGGCACTGGGAATCAGTGATGAGGATGCAGCCAAGATGGCAGTAAGAAGTGCAGTAAAATCTGCATTAGCTGACGGCAAGGTTAGTGAAGAAGAGAGAAAGATGATCGAAAGCGCTGCCAAAGGCCTCTCAAAGGCTAAGAAGAGTAAACTTACAGATGCATTAAACAGTGGAGAAATCACTGATGAAGTAGAGAAAATTCTGCAATCACTTGAAGATTAATTCCATTTGTTATCACCAGCGAATTGCTGTAGAATTCGCTTGGCCTTAGAACGTCTTCTATTTTCAATAGAGATTCCTAAGACTACCAAAACTATTCCAGCAATTACCCATAAGTATTGATACTCTAGTAGAGGAGATGCTGGCTGAACAGATTCCGTAGAGTACATCAAGTTGTGATCCATTTCATTATCGATTTGAACTCTAAATTCTAAATCATCCTTAATGCCATCTAGCATTGTGATCGAAATTAGATTAGGATACAGATTTTCTTGCATTAGTCTCCACCTGCCTTCTGGCACATCTATTGGCCTTGTACCCCAAGTCGGATCTTTGACGAGACCTAGACTTCCTGAACTAACCATTTCTGTTTCAAAATTGATGACATTAGAGTCTGGTATCTCATCGACTACCAATAAAGCCTCTAACATCAACAAATCGAGCATTAGAGTTCTTGCAGCCAGTAAAATGAATGACCTTGAATGTGAGTCAAGTAAATCATCAACCGGATTTACTGCAGACTTTTCTGCAACCTTATTGAAAATTAATGCTTCAAAATCAAGTTCGTAAAATTCTGGAATGTGTAGTTGCCACCTACCGTCATCAAGAGGCCAAGCAGAGTCAGCGATCAATCGAACGGATAGAGTCTCTCCGTCTAACATTCCAAAGGTTGCTCCAACGTGCAGTGCCCGAGATGATGCTGGTGTGTTTGGATGGGATGCGTGCCAAAGCTGATCTAACCTTGAATCGATCAATTCCTCGAGACTATTTTCATCACCAGTTTGAACTTCCCCACTAATAGCCCAAAGAGGAGAAACTATTCCACCTAGAATTAGAACTAAAACACCCGGAACAAAAATGCCGTATCTCACTGCTTTGGAAGTGGTATCATTCCTGAATTCAATTACTAATCCTACTAAAATTGCAAATGAAAGAATTAGCGCCATAAGGTCAGAAGTAGCATCCAAATCTTGTGACCCATAATTATCCGCTTTCATTCCATAACCTTGCCATTGCCATTTTGAATAATCAAACTCTTCTGGAGAAGTAGGACCAAGCCCTTCGAACGCAATCATTCCTGCCCATTGATACGGCTGGAAAGCGTTTAGGCGTCCTCCAATACAGAAATCATACTCTCCAACAGGTAATGCTCGCCATTGCCATGTCATCTTAGTAGCTCCATTGGTTACTTCTGTTTCTAAATCTGGAATCGGTGCCATTTTTTTATCTGGCATAATCAAATCTGGCCGACCATGAGTTTGTTCAATTTCGGATGGGACCTCTTCCCATTCAATCGTAATTCGAAGGATTTCGTGGTTATCCAAATCAAAAGTCCAGCAATCCGAATCGTCTTCTACTAAAGCCCCATAATGTATAGTTTCCAAATCTGTCATTCTTGGTGAAGAATATGATGATGGTTCATCAACATCTCTTGAATCGACATCCTCAGACCAAATTATATCCAGTAGCATGTAAGATGAGCCCCTTAGACTGAGTTGCCAATTACCAGGTCTTTCGACTTCGAATTGTAGCAATATTCTGATCTCTTCTCCAGGCCACAATAGTCTGTCACCACCGTGGTTGAGTGGTTCATTTTCCACAACATAAGGCCCTTGAATACCGTCTGCTGGATTTGAATCGCCTTCAAACTCAATTACAGTTGTAGATTGTGCAATTATTATCGTGACTTCCAAATCTGGTCTCGACAAACCAATAACGTCATCTTGATACTTCAAATCAATTTTCAATTCATCTATTTTATCGGGGAGTAAGGCTATTTCACTCTGCTCAGGAATCATTGGTAACTCCAGGAAAATAGTTTCAGGAGAAAATGGCGAAGCAGAATTTACTGTACCCCCAATACTAGCTTCGCCTGTGTGAAATTCTGTCAGAGAACAATCATCCACATCATTGCAAGAGAACCATAATTCTCCTCCGCCTTCTTCAGAATCGATTGCGGCTTTAGCAATAGGTGAAAATATGATACAGAGTAGTAAGATAGCAACCACTCTGCGCATAACTTGCTGTCGCAATCAGTACTAATCACTGTGACGGACTATTGGGTACATCTTTCAATACCGTCCTGCAAATTCGGCAAAGATAACGCCCCTTGCCAGGTTTTTGCCGAGGATATTCTTTTTTGCAAGTGGTGCAAATCCATAGCCATGTAGCCCTTTCTTTACGTAACATTTCTGTAAATTTAGACCCCATCTTTGATGATTCTTGACTTGGCCACAAAGCCTCTAAAGAGCGAAATGTAGAGTCATGCGCAGTATATCCCAATGCATGGACAAATTCGTGATGGAGTACCCAAGCAGCATATGGCATCCATTCGTTCGTTAACAAACGAGGATGTAAATCAATGACTTCTACTTGTTCTGGATTCGACGGATTGCGAACTCCTCTCTTCCACCTAGTAACTCCATGCCTCTGAGTTGCATTCTTTCTTAGGACTCCTAAATCGATACCAATTAGGCTAGTAAGTTGTTGCTCACTCCAAGCATCCATCGCCATCATTACCTCGATTACAAAATCTCGTAATGCAACCAATTCTTCTGATTGATTCTTTGATGGTCTTGCCATTTACGACCACCGGTGGTATGCAGGATGTCCTTCCTTAACGGCTACGAACAAACCCTTTCCAGTAGCACATACTTTGCCTTCAGCAGTCAAAGTCATTTTGACACTAGCCCTATCGTCTTGCAGATCTTCAACTTCTGCAAGAACATGTAACTCAACACCTGTTGGAGTTGGCCTCCTAAGTGAGACAGAATATGTTGCAGTTACAGTACAAGGAGGTTCATCCAATCCTGCTGCATCCATCAGAGCTATCGCAGCAGCCCAATTTCCATGACAATCAAGTAAACTTCCAATTATTCCCCCATTAACCATCCCAGGGAAAGCCTGATGCTCATCGGATGGAATAAATCGCATTTCGAGACCTTCTTTACACCTGTATGAGTCGATCTGTAAGCCTTTTTCGTTTGCTGGACCGCAACCGAAACAAATCGAAGTGGGGGCATATTGTCTCTGGACTCCGTCTCCCATGATTCGCAAATAACAGAGGGGGTTGATTTGTATTCGCATCCATCACCTTATTTCCTGTTTGATTATGGGCAAGCATGGCCGGGAAGAAGCGACGGATTCGCGTCGCGAATGAACTTCCTAAAACTAGGCGCCTTGCAATCAAAAAGGCCCTCAGTGAACATGAATCTGAAGGGAGGCCTGATTGGGACCGTTCTTCGGATTGGAAAGACATTAGATTCATGAGAAAGCGAATCAAAACAGGCGAGATGCGCACTGTTTCCATGCCTCTGCTAGATGTGGACATGGGAGATTCTTGGCCAATCCCAATTATCGTTTTCCATGGAGTCAGGCCAGGTCCAGTTGTCACGATTATTGGAGCAACACACGGAGATGAGTTGACTGGTCCAAGTGCGTGTACAAACCTGTTGTCATCCAAATTCACAGAACCAGGCGGAGTACTTGACCCCAAATCGATGGCAGGCACCGTAAGAATTGTTCCAGTTCTAAATCTACCAGGATATCGTTCAAAAACTAGGTATTTCCCCGATGGCCGTGATTTGAATCGAGCTTTTCCAGGTCTTTCAAAAGGAAGCACAACTTCTAGAGTTGCTAATAGGGTCAAGAAAAATCTCATCAATGATTCGGATGTGATAATTGATTTACACAGTGCGGCAACAGGTAGGTCGAATATGCCACAAATTAGAGCCGACTTGTCACATCCTGAATCTTACTTACTCGCTAAAGCATTCGGAATTGAAGTTATACTAGACAGTAAGCCTCCCAAAGGAAGTATGCGCCGTGTAGCAAATAAGATGGATATAGCCGCTGTAACCTATGAAGGTGGAGGGGCAAATAGACTCGAACAGACCGCTGTCAAGGTAGCAGTACATGGTTGTCTGAATGTGCTAAAAGCCCTGAAAGTAATTTCAAAGAATCCTAGTCGTCCACGATTTAGATTGAATGCAGGAGGTTCGAAATGGCTTAGGGCTGGAGAAGGTGGACTTCTAGATATGTTTGTAGGACCAGGAAGCATTGTAAACAAAGGAGATATCTTGGCTACAATTTCTGATCCGGGAGCACCGGGACTATCTGTTGATATCGTTGCACCAGAAGATGGCTTGATGATTTGTACTGCCACAAATCCATTCGTTACAGCTGGAACGCCTGTCGGGCATTTCCTTCCAGTAACCAAGCACATTGAACTTCTAAAAACTCAAATGGATGAAAGAGGATTCCTGATTGTGAATGGAAGTCAAGGCGAAGCAATTTGGCGTGAAGAAGAAGAGTTGGTTGAAATCGAGGTCCAAGGAGATTGGTCGGGTGGTTCCGTCGACGGTGAATGGAACCAAATCAATTTGGAAGAAACTGAACAGGAAGAAGCCGATTCCTGATTATGATTGGAATGCTGCAATCGCTGCTCTAACTTCATGTTCTTCCATGTTACGAGGCTGACTCTTTGCAACTTCGAATAGATGAGCTACTAACTCATCAGTTGCCTCCATACCATTGCTCTCTAACCAGTGAATAATGTTAGATCGACCAGACATGTGTCCGATTCTGATTACTTGTTCAAGACCAAAATCTCCAGCAGGTACACCACTGTAGACTCTATCTGCCAGCCACATGTCGCCTTTTCTAATCGCCTTTATTACCGCACTAGCATGAACTCCAGTTCCGGTTTCGAAAGCATCCTGCCCGAATACTGGATAGTTTCTAGGTAGTGGGACCTTGATGTATTCGTTAGCCTTCTGAACGTATTCACTTAGCAAGGATAAGTCGTTGTTAATGACTCCCATCAGAGATAGATTCACCAGAGTCTGATCTAGTGGTGCGTTTCCAGCCCTCTCTCCAACTCCAAGTGCTGTACCGTGAATTACATCAGCACCGGCTTCTACTGCTGCAAGGTTGTTTGCAACCCCAAGACCACGGTCTTGGTGTCCATGCCAATTGACCTCGATTTCGCTTCTCTTGTATCCAGAATCTTTGATTACTTCTTCATCGATGAACGAAAGTAACTGCTTGACACCATTTGGAGTGACGTGCCCACATGTATCACAAATGCAAAGTCTCCTCACGCCAAGTTCCATGGCTCTCTGGTAGATGAGCCTCACATCATCTGGTTTTGAGCGAGTCGTATCTTCTGTTACGAACATAACAGGAATGTCATTATCTACAGCAAATGATACTGCCTTTTCCATTGTGGAAACAAGTTTGTCCATTGTCCAACCCTCTGTGAATTGGCGAATAGGACTAGTGCCGAGGAATGCGCTGGCCTGAATTTGCATTTCGTGTTTAGCTTGTAAATCAACCAAAGGTTCGATATCATTCATCAGAGTCCTAACCGCCGCACCTGGCCGGATTTGGAAATCATTTTCTCTGATATGAGAAAGCATAGCATCGATGTGTTCGATATGGAATGGCCCTGCTCCTGGAAGCCCTAAATCGACCTTTTGAATACCTAATTTTTCCATGTAAGTCAATAACTCAATCTTTTGGTCGATTGAAGGATTTAGCGCACTCGGACTCTGTAGACCATCACGTAATGTTTCATCATCGAACCAAACACCGTGAGGATGATTTGCAGAATCTCTTGAATATTCATAGTCGACAACATTCCAGTCGTAAATCAGATTCTGTTCGTCCATGGAATCACCACTAAGACACTCGGTCCTGTCTTTGAGACGGGCGCTCACTGTTTGAATGCGTCGGAAGAAGAATCATTCCTCTTCTTCATCAGATGAAGGCTTCTCTGTGAGAATTTCCTCAGCAAGTTCTGCAGGCATTCTGGCACTAAAAATCAGTTCGTCTAAGAATGAACTCTTGTCTTTAGACCTCAATTCCATGGCACGTGTCCCTTTCGAAGATCGCCCCGAGGTTTCTTTCGTTTGCTCTGCAGAGATTCGTATTACGATTCCTTTGCCGGATAATAAGAACAATTGGTCATTCAAATCTGGAACTTGGTGCACTCTAGAGATTACATCACCATCATTCAAGTTCATTGTGATTACACCCTTGCCTCCTCGCTTAGTTACACGATAACCATCCATCTCCATCTTTGGATTTCCATCTTCATCGTATTGTTGTTCACCGTCACGAATAGACATAATCTTCACACCTTTACCAAGACGTGTTCTCTTACCCATTCCTTGTTTGGAGAGTGTTAGAACGCTAGTATCGATGTCGTTAGTTAGAATCATTCCTGCTAGAGATGCACCGGAATCTAACTTAATTCCTCTTACACCGCTAGAAACTCTGCCTTGAGTTCGAACACTTGAAAGGTCGAATCTACATGCTCTTCCTAGATTGGAAACCATTACGACATTATGTTCTTCAGTACCACTTCTAACTGTAACCAATTCATCATCAGCAGCGAGATTAATTGCCTTCTTACCATTACGGTTTATCTTGACATAATCGGACAAACGGCTCTTCTTGATTACACCCTTCTTCGTAGCGAATGCCAAGAAATGTCCTTCTGGTTCTTCGATTAACTCTTTATTCATCGGGATGATTGAGACAACTATCTCGTCATCCTTCAATCCCAATACATTGCGAATATGACTTCCTCTACTTGTGCGTGAACCTTGTGGTGTTTCCCAGGCCTTGAGTCCATAGACTCTACCTTCAATGTAAGGAACTTCATTTCCGTCTTTGTCTTTCTTTGTAGCAGCACGGTTGGTGAATACAAGAAGTCTATCTTTGCTAAAACATGTGATTAATGTGGTTGGGAAATCCTCGTTCTTAGTTTGAACTCCTTTCATTCCCTTGCCACCTCTGTTCTGCATTCTAAACGCTTCAGCTGGTAAGTGCCTGATGTAATTGTCATTTGTTAGAGTAATTACAATTGCTCTTTCTTCAATCAAATCTTCTCTATCCATAGATAGAGGCATTGGATCGATATGGGAACGGCGTTCGTCGCCATGTTTCTCTACAACCTCGTCCATTTCAGTTAGTAAAATGTCCAAACGGCGAGCTCTTGAAGCGATTATATCTTTCAAGTCTGTGATCTTAATTTGCAACTCATCATATTCATTCTGAACTTTTTCAACATCAAGACGGCTTAGTTGATACAGTCTTCTTTCTGCAATAGCCTTAGATTGCGCTTCAGTGAAACTGAACGGAGCAATTCCAGGGAATGTTTCATTTCCTTGAAGCACTGATTCAAATTGTTCACGACCAGAACTCCCTTTACCAACGGTAATGACGTCATCGATTCGGTCTTGAGCCTTGACTAATCCCTCAAGAATGTGCGCTCTAGCCTCTGCTTTGCCCAAGTCGTAATTTGCTCTGCGCTCAATTACAGACTCACGATGTTCAACATAAGTGTGCAGCATTACAGGTAATGTCAACAAAACTGGCCTTCCATCGAGAATTCCCATCATGTTTGCAGAATATGATTCTTGTAATCGGCTTGATTTGTACAACTGATTCAAAACAGCGTGTGGATCTGCGTTATTTTTAACTTCAATAACAACACGTATACCTTCCTTGGAAGATTCGTCACGAATATCTCTGATGCCAACAACTGAGCCCCTAGTAACTAAATCCGCAATTTGAACTAGCATATCGGCCTTCTTAACTTGATAAGGAATTTCATGAATTACAATTCTCTTTCCATTACCATCATCGTGAACGTCACACTTAGAACGGACATGGAATCTACCTTTCCCAGTAGTGTACATATCGTATATTCCATCAATTCCATGGATAGATGCTCCAGTAGGGAAATCTGGACCTTTTACGTGCTCCATGTAACTTTCTATAGACAAATCGGGCATTCCTTGATTGCCATCTCCCTCTTCCAAAATTGTTTCTACATGAAGTCTAACTGCGCCAGAAACTTCAGTCAAATTATGAGGAGGAATTCGAGTTGCCATTCCTACTGCGATTCCATCGCTACCATTCAGTAGCAAGTTAGGAAGTCTAGATGGTAGAACCGTCGGTTCTTGTTCAGAATCGTCGAAATTTGGTTGGAAATCAACTGTGTCTTTGTCAATATCTTCCAGCATGTGCTTTGCGATTCTATCAAGCCTGCTCTCTGTATATCGCATAGCAGCAGGAGGGTCACCATCAATTGAACCGAAGTTGCCTTGTCCGTCGACAAGCGGATAGCGCAAAGAGAATTCTTGTGCCATTCTGACCATGGTATCATAGATGGATTGATCGCCGTGAGGATGATACTTACCCATTACTTCTCCAACTGAACGCGCAGATTTGCTGAACTTTTTGTCAGAAGTGTGTCCGCCTTCATACATACCATACAATACACGGCGATGAACTGGTTTTAGCCCATCTCTGGCATCTGGTAAAGCTCTTCCAATAATTACAGACATTGCGTAATTAATGTAAGAATTCTTCATTTCTTCATTCAGTGAACGGTTTAACAGGCTTGCATCAGGCATTCCTGCATCGTCTTCGTTGTCTTCAATCTCATCAGATGTCAAGGTTTGTCACCTCCTTTGCATGGCGTTCGATAAACGCCCTTCTGTCAGGAACATCTTCTCCCATCAAAATCTCGAACATTCTATCAGATTCCTCGGCATCCTTGACAGTAACTTTCAACATAGTACGATTTTCTGGATTCATTGTAGTATTCCAGAGTTGATCTGGATTCATTTCACCAAGACCTTTGTATCGTTGTACGCCAATCTTTGCATTCGGATTGTCTCCCTTCAATTCCTCGATGATTATGTCTCTCTCTTCATCTGAGAAAGCGTATTTGCTAACTCTTCCTTTGCTTAATTGGAATAGAGGTGGTTGGGCGATATAGACGTGACCTTCAGTAATAGCAGGGCGCATGAATCGCCACAAGAATGTCAGCATTAGCGTACGAATGTGAGCGCCATCAATATCTGCATCCGTCATAATTATTATTTTTGAATATCTCAATTTTGACGTATCAAAAGAGCCATCATCTTCAGGATTGTTTCCTACGCCTGCTCCAAGTGCCCTTATTATGGTTTGAATTTCTTGGTTCTGGAATACTTTGACCAAATTGTGTTTTTGCCTTTCAACATTGAGGATTTTACCACGAAGAGGTAGAATCGCCTGTATTCTACGATCTCTTCCTGTCTTAGCAGAACCGCCGGCAGAGTCACCTTCTACTAGGTATACTTCGCACTCGCTAGGATCTCTAGATTGACAATCCGCTAGCTTACCAGGTAGACCTCCTCCTTCAAGCACACCTTTCCTGCGAGTCAATTCTCTCGCCTTCTGTGCTGCTTTCCTTGCCTTAGATGCAAGTAATGCCTTTTCAATAATCGATTTAGCGACCGATGGGTTTTCCTCGAAGAAATCACCCAGTTTTTCGTAAACTACAGTCTGGACAATACCGGTAACCTCGCTGCTAACGAGTTTATCTTTAGTTTGTGAAGAGAAAGAAGGGTCTGGATGCTTGACGCTGACGATTGCTGCAAGGCCTTCTCTTACATCATCGCCAGACAAAGCGTCGCCTTTGAGCATGTTTCGCTTTTTAGCATAAGAATTCAAACAACTGGTAAGCGCAGTACGCAGACCTGACATGTGCGTGCCTCCGTCCTTATTTCGAATGATATTTGTATAGCAGCGAATGGATTCGCTGAATGCATTTGACCATTGCAAAGCCAAATCAACAGTCACTGTGCCCTTTTCCACATCTTTCTCACCCGATATTTGGATAACATCGGAATGCAAAATGTCCCTCGATGCATTGATTTGAGAAACATATTCCGATAGCCCGCCTTCGTAGTGGTGTGCACTGACATGTGGATCTTCGGAACGAGAATCTGTAATCTCAATCTTCAGACCTGCATTCAAAAATGATGTTTCTTTCAGCCTAGTGTCAATTTGTTCAAAATCGAATTCCGTTATGTTCGTGAAAATCCCTAAATCCGGCTTGAATACAATCAAAGTCCCGGTGTCATCACAACTACCAATCTCAGCCAGGGGACTTACAGGGACTCCTGCTTCGTATCTTTGATGAAAGATTGTACCGCCTCGGTGAATAGTTACCTCCATCCATTCGGAAACAGCATTTACTGCAGAAACGCCCACTCCGTGCAAACCACCGGACACCTTGTATGAGCTATTATCGAATTTACCTCCAGCGTGTAATTTAGTCATAATGACTTCTGCTGCAGAAATGCCAAATTCTTCATGCTTATCGACTGGAATTCCTCTTCCAAAATCCCTTACCGAAAGTGAACCGTCTAAATTAAGACCAACTTGAACCAAGTCCGTGTGCCCTGCTAGATGCTCGTCTACAGAGTTATCCACTACTTCCCAAATGCAGTGATGCAATGCAGAACCATCGTGAGGATCTCCGAGGTACATCCCGGGGCGTTTTCGGACCGCTTCGAGCCCTTCTAACACTTGTATGCTCTGCGCACTGTATTCATCTGTCATTGACACACCTCTATTTGCATATTTTGAGTTAGGAAAAACTTTCGAAATTTATCTATTTTGCAATCTCAAATCCGCTTGATTTTATTGTTGGAAATACTCACAAAAACGGGAAGAAATTTCGCTTCAGTCTGGCGATTAACATCGAGTCCTCTCTACTCTAAATTAGTGGTACCCAAGGGGGTATATGAACATACTTAACACCCCGTCCTAAAAGTACTGATTTGAGGAAAGAAAAAATGTGCGAATAATGTCAAAATCCGGAAAAAGTGCGAGTATCCTACTTACATTTAGAATCGCAACCGTTAATGAAGAAGGGAAGGTCGCCGACAGCATGGCTGACCCGAAAGTGTGCGTTGCTCTAGATGGCACAACTGTCGAAGAAATGACTGATGAAGCAGCGCGAGCAAACTTAGCAGGCGCAGACATGGTAGAAGTTAGATTCGATCGACTATACCTAGTCAAACCAGATCCTACAATTTCTGACGAGGAAGAAGGCGAAAAACCCGAATTACCGCCAGAGAACGACTGGGAAACAATGAACATGGAAGACGTAGACGTAGAGGCATCGATCGCTGCACTCAAGGAAGGATTGCCTCTTCCGGTAATTTTCACTGTTAGACCTGTTTCAGAAGGAGGATTCTTCCCTGGCATAGAATCTGAAAGAATTGATATCTTGCAGAAAGCAATTGATTCCAAGGTATCTTGGATCGACCTAGAATTGTCAATCGAAGATTCCACTAGAAAATCTCTACAGGATGCTGCAAGCGCAAATGGTTGTCAAATTATTGCATCTTCTCACGACATTAACGGCACCCCTGATGCAGAATCTATTGTATCAATGGTTCGCGAAAACCAAGATGCTGGAGACATTGTGAAATTCTGTGGCACTGCAAATAATCACGATGATGCACTGCAAATCATAGAAGCTGCTACTGAACTAACAGGTGAGGGATTAAGTCACAGCCTAATGGCTGTAAATAGCGGTGGAGATTGGACCAGACTACATGCACCAATGCTAGATCAAAGCTTAGTATATGCAACCATGAGAAACGAATTCAGGATTTCAGACAAAGGATTGGTCAATGTTCGCGACCTTAGGGACGCTTGGTCACTTCTAGAGTACTAACCTGTTTGATTTTGTTCTAGGGAAGGAACCATTCCTTCCTGCAACTGTTGTCCTTCAGAGGTCAGACTTAGCCCTGCACTCATGTAACGCTTGTTCATGATTATTGGGACCACCAAAACACCCATCATCATTCCACAACAGACCAAAGAAACCGTCCAATTAGGAAGTATTGTCGACCTAGGTTCAGAGACTACAGAAACGTATGCTGCAATCGTTGTTTCAGGTTGTGCATCATACCGATGTGAATTGTTTGTGTTGTCAATTACTATATTGAAATACTGTTTTGATTCTTCTCCAAACAAACCACTGCTAACCTCTGGGCCGTCTAAAGAAACTGAGAAGGAAACCTGTTTAACATCTTCATACTGATGTGAATCTCTGAAGGAATGCCAACCTACGACAGTAAAGCTTCTCCATTCAGGAGGGACATCACTGGTTGGGTCATCATCATCCCTATGCTCTTTCAATCCCCAGGCGCCATGAGCAACATCGTAAGCCTGTGTATAACGGTCATACTGAGAGGTTGTCATCAAGTATACATCGGCAGATGGGTCATACGAATTGTTTGTAGTTTCGATAGTGACGCAAATTGTAGTACGCCTTTCATGATCTAGATTAACTCGCAGAGTTCCAACCGCATCATTTCCAATTAGCATAGTAGTTTGGAAATCTTCCCGCAATAGCCTCAAATCATTATTCGGCTCCCAAGTCATCCAGTCTTCTTCAGGCCCATCATAATCTTCTGCTACTTCTTGAGGTGCTTGTTCGCGGCCTTGACGTCCTCCATCCTCGAAATCGAAATCGTAATTGTAAACATTTGGAACTTTAGCAATTCGCTCTACAGTTTTGTTCCAACTTGGAGTGACGAAGTCACCATTATCACAGTTTGATTCTGCAGATACAGTTCCAACTGAAGTTAACATTGAAGGAGCAATCAAAGGCAAAAAGAATATTGTTAGAACTACAAAATTCAGCCTTAGACCCATTCTACACCCCCCCTTAGGGGGGTGATACCCCCCGAGGGGGTTAATCGGTTTTCCCTTCAGCGCCTTCTACGAAGAGGCCTTACATAGCCGGAAGCGCCGCTTCTGCGTTCGTCTTTGGAAAGAATTCCAGGAGCAGGTGGAGGAGTGTGCTGATCCATCCCTAAAACTCCACCATACGACTGAACTTCATCGACATCATATGTCGCTGCTGCCTGTTCTGCTTCTTCTTCGATTTCGGTTGGACTTCGCATTACTGCCCAGCCAAGAATTAGAACCGCTACAATAAGTGCAAGAACCAAGAAAGATTCGCCGCTAGCGTCAACCAGCCATTCCTGCCAATCTTGAAGTGAGAAATCAGACAGACTTGGTTCAGCAACCTTTTCGGCCAATACTGTGACTTCAGTATCCTTGTAAACACATACTTCCATACCATCACAAACTGAAATTCGGACTGTCTTGATTCCAACATTATCCCAACTAGCTGCAACCCTAATTCTATCAGCACCTGAAGGTGTAATCCAATCGTCTTTAGTGTCGCCGTTTTCATCCGAATCAAATTCTAGATCGCTTTCCCAAAGGACCACAATGGTTGAAGATATTCTCTCGTCCCTATCAGTGTGAAGGCCATCATTCACGTCTAAATCTCTCCAAACAACATATTCTGAAAGGTCTTCAGAATCTGAAACATTAGCATCTAAAACAACTGATTCGCCGACGTAAATAGTCTCGGGAATGTCAAATTCACCAATCACAGGCGGTTCGTTTACAACTATGGTAAACGTAGCACGAGTAACATCTCCTGTTAGATACGAGTCCCTAACTGTAAGTGATACCTTGTATGTACCTGGCCTATCAAATGAGTGCCAGGGCATAGGTTCGTGAGAGATTGGAGTTGCATCTCCAAAGTCCCACGAATACTCAACTATGCCATTCCAATCAGAATGATTTGATTCTAATGGAACAAATCTTCCTTCGTAAGTCCTATCGCCATCACGTGTACCTAATGAATCAAAATACAGCATCTGTCCAGGGGTTGTGACCACATTTCCATCATCATCGAAAGTGTGTGAATAATCGAAAGATGCCCCCTCTGCGATAGGAGTAGCAGTTGTAACCAAATCTCCATTGTACCATACATCGAAAATCTTCACAGAGATTATCGGCTTAGGATTTTGAATCCTTATCGACAATGTTCTAGCCTCACTCTCCATACCATTTTCGTCAATCACAATTAGTGTAACTGAGTGTTCTCCCGGTGTAGAGAAGTTGTGAATAACTAGAGAATCATTAGATGTAGTTCCGTCTGAGAAAGTCCAAAGGAATTCAAGATCGCTAGAATCTCCTACTTGACCGTCTGGATCATAGCTAGTTCTTCCATTGAAGGTGTACGGAACATCTACTTGTCCGTCCTGGATTCTGAAATCGATGACTGGGCTTCCTGCTGAACCAGAATCTCTAACTTCAAATTGCGCCACCGGTAATTGGTTCAGAACTTGAACCATAATCTGGGCAACAGATTGCGCACCATCATCATCTGTTACTGTGATGTTTACATACTTGACACCAGGGGTGGACCAAGCCACCATAGGGTTCTGTTCTGTGGAAAGGAAATCAACGAATAGATTAGTCCTGTCAACCACACCACCATCAAGATTCACTCCTTCGGTAAAGTCCCAATTCCAACCAACTATTTCTCCATCAACATCATCGAAAACATCAGGCAACATCGTAGAAGTGAATGTCTCTGTGATTATCGTATCAGAGAAAATCTGACCAGGGACCCTGTTATTCACAATGATATCTATTGCTGTAGATGCGATATTTACTCCATCACTAACGGTTAGAGTCAGATTGTAAACAGTAACTGCTGTCAATCCATCATCCCATAGATGGTAAGCTCGAGAGACTCCTTTGCCGGCTTCAATATCTCCGTCGCCCCAGTCCCATGTAAAGTCCAAATGACTAATTGGGACGTTGTCAGTTGTTCTTTCAGCGCTGAATTGGATGATTTGACCCGTCAAAATCGAGAGGTTGTTTGTGATGACCTGTCCGTTTACAGAAATAATTGGATTTGGAAGAGAATCATCTGTAACATTGATTGAAGTTATATCAGAGTCTGACCAAGTTCCACCTTGATCTAGAATCTTCAAAGAGACATTGTATTGCCCAACATCTAGATATGGCCTAACTGGGCTCTTAAGTGATGATGTATTTCCATCTCCAAAGGTCCATGCATAAGCCACTGGGTCATCCAAATAAGGTAATGTGTTGTTCGCCAATGAAAGGCCCCAGGCATCAAATCCGCTTCCTACAAACAGTACATTGTCCCATGTTTGAACTTCAGGAGGTTCGACACTAGAATTTGCAACAGGTTTCATGTTGTCAAGGAACTGGGCGCCAGTCTGACTGGTGTCGATTATGTCTCCTAACATGTCTTTCATTGTTAGATGGAAGGTGTGCACTTCACTTGTTTTCGCTGTATACCAGAAAGTGGTAGGGACATTTACTCCACCGCCGGCTTGCACTCTGGTTTCAAGAGTGTCTAATACCACGCCAGATGCGTTCTTTACTTCCACTAGAACATCTAAATCCTCGAAGAAAGCGTTCGATAGAACATTGAATTCGATTTCTGCTGTATCTACATTAGAATCGCCATCTCTGTCTGCAAGAACCGTAGAGTTTAGGCTTAATGTTGCTGGAGATGTAATTCTAGCAGCCTCTACATCGATGACCGCTTCAGGATAAGAACTACCGCAAGATGTGTAATCACAATCTCCTTGGTTTGAAGCGTACCAAGTTATTGCCCAAATTTCATCAGTAATATTTCCAAAACCAGGAACTAATGCTGTACCCACTGCCCCGTTGAAATTAATGTCAGAACGAGTGTATATACCATCAGCAGAAGCTCTACTCATGATTACGCCGTCCATTCCTGGAACATCTCCTGTAAATCTCATTGTGAGAGGCGCAGGGGCTGCTGAACCCGGTGTGAATTTGAATACTTGAACACCCCAACCTTCAACAGAATTTCCGGTAGAGGACCACGGCCCCAACCAATCGCTATTCGAATCTGCGGGCTGGATTCTACAGAATTCACTAGACCCACATGCAGGGGTCAAGAATAAATTCGACATGCCGTATATTCCTTGATCGCTATCTAATGTTGCAGCAATTGTGAAATTAGTGTAGATATCAATGAAATCTCTACCTATTACTCCTGGAGTTGCACCAATCGGGTTTCTGGCCAAATCTTCAATTCCTGCCGCTCCTGTTGAGGAATCCTGAGCTAATTTACGGATTGCAGGACCTCCTCCTAAGTGATCTGCTAAGTAAAGTAGGAAAATGAATCCGCCACCGTAATCTGCTGTTCTCTGATTCCACCATCGCACAGAATAATGGCTAGCAGTAGTCCATGCATTGACGTGCCCATATAGAGTAGAGGAACCTCCAAAACAAAGGAATGCTGCCATATCAGCTGCACCTTCATCTATCCACAAATTCTCATAGGGATCTAGCGCATTGTGCATTAAATGTTGCAATTCGTGAGCCAAGATGACTTTTGACCATGTTAGCGGTGCATCATCAATATCGATGAAGATGGCTTCACGAGATGCAGACATTCCTGGAGAAAAATACCCTCCAATGTTGTACGCACCATCGATTGCATAGATGATAACTTCAATCTGACAGTTATTGTCGACATCAGGTGCAGCAATTCCTCTTCCGTCAAAGTAATCTTTCCCGAAGTATGTCATCAAAGTAGGATAAACAGTGCTATCCCAAGTACTAGCCCAGTTATTCAACACAGTAGAAGATAGAGTCCTTCCGCTTTGGACCATGAATGCTGCCGTAGATGTTGTCTTCTCAACAGTGACATCGATAGATCCTCCAGAGGTTGGCACAGTTGCTGTGTCCCCCTCATTGTAAGGAGTACAAGCACGACCGCTAGTCATCGATTGAGGAGATGTTGCGATATCCACACCCGGCATTCCTTCATCAATCCAAGTATTCTTCATCATTCTGGTTGCACTGTAAAGCGCTTCATCACTATCCGGCAACATGTAGGGGTGGGAGTCGGAAGGTACAAAATTGTTCAAATCTGCAAAAACCGGAGTGAATGTAAACGATTGATTTTCCGTCTCTTCAACAGGGTCCGCGGAAGCGAGTGGAGACATGATTGAAACCAAGAAAATTAGGAGTAATGAGCATGCGCGAGTAGAGCATCGTTCGGACATTTGAGTAACCTCCATAGAATCGCAGTACTGCATTCCAAATCAGCGAGTTCAAATGAGGTATTTAATACTCAGCGAGTCTGGCATCATCAATGCGCAAGGGAATTGTTGCGATTTTGACCATTCTGTTCCTAATGCATTCAACTGTTTCAGTAGTCGGACAAGACTCTGAGGAAACACCCTCAAATTGTTCACTAAATTTCGATGGAGACCTTGCAAATCAATCCATACAATTCCAAACGGATTTGGGACCCAGAATTCCCGGCTCCGCTGCCAGTTCTGCATTGCGCGAGTCGATTAAGAGTAATCTCACAGAGTGGCACATTACTGAATCCACACACCATTCAAACGGCATGACTCTAACCAATATGTTTGCTACATGGAACAAAGGTGCAGGCTCCAATGTGATTCTAGCAGCACATTATGATACACGTCACAAGGGTGACCAAGATTGGAATGAAAGTCGCAGAGGCGACCCTATTGACGGTGCAAATGACGGCGCTAGCGGAGTTGCAGTATTGCTTGAACTCGCTCGTCTTATCCCAGCGCTAAATCTAACACATGAAGTAACACTATTCTTCACAGATGGCGAAGACCAAGGAGACAATTATTCAACATATGTACTAGGGGCGAAAGCTTGGGCAGACAACCTGTCTCAATCAGAAGCAGATAGCATAGAATCATTCATTCTAGTTGACATGGTAGGAGACTCCTATTTGACACTAAGAAAAACAACTCCTGGAAACATGGAGTTGTGGAATCGAACTGAAGACATAATCAGGTACATTGATGATGTGTGTGACATAAATGATTCATCTTATTTCGATTTCGAAGAATTTGATGGGATATATGATGACCATGTACCTGCTCATGATTTGGGAATACCGGCAATTGATATCATCGATACAAGATATGGCGAGAACGCCTCATACCTTGGGGGTCATTGGCATACACACAATGACACAGCCGACAAAGTCAGTGCTGAATCTCTTCAAAAAGTAGGCTTCATCCTCGAATTAGGGCTGATTCGAGGAGACTGGTTGGATGTTCGCGAGTCTATGAATGGATCTGAAAGCGTAAATGAGGACCCTTGTCAGCAGAATTCCAGTGAAGAAAGACCTGAATGTAACATAGATTCTGCAGAAGAAAAAACTGGTTTGCAAGATGGAGACGATATTACTATTGGAGTATTATTGGTACTCTGTGTAATACTAGTTTGGGTTAATCTTGCTTGGCTAGTTTTCGCGGATAACAGAGGGGAGGGGTGAAATCCGCGCACGACCTCGGGTGAATTATCCGGAGGTGCTAATATCAGCGACGATAAACAAAATCGGCTTGCAGCATTGCGCCAAAGGGTTCGCTCTAAATTGATTGACTCAAGAATTGCATCTCGCAAGAGAGAAAGACAAGCTGAAGAAGAAATTGTAGTCCAAGCACCTCAAATTGAGGAAGTAGGATTTCTTCAAGTAAGTGAAGAGGAATTAACTGACGGAGAAAAACGTAGAAGGCTTGCTTCTGCTTTAGTGATGATTGGAGCGTTGATGGGAGTCCTATCTGGTACTCTAATTCTACAAGGGAATCCATCGGGATTGCTAAATTCATCCATTTTCAAATCAACTGACTCTCTTGATATCCATGGTTTTGTTTTAGATGAAGCAGGAGATCCAGTAGCTAATGTTTCAATTGAACTGGTTGACTTGGAGTCAGGCCGTGAAATAAATAGCAGTATGTCAGACGAAAATGGTCGTTATGTAATCAACTCTGTACTAGCAAAGGAATACGAACTACATCTGATGAAAGAGGGTTATGAAACTGTCATTTTGTCTTTTGTCCCTGAACCTATTGGTATATCGCCGATAACGATGGTTGAAGGAGATGGAGAAAGATACGTGGACGACTATACAAAGACCGAAGGTTGGTCATTGGATAATGCAGTAGCTCTTGCTACATTCGAAGGACTATTCACTCTAGGTTGTGCGCTAGTTGGGATTCATGCTTCTTTTGAAATCAAGAGAAAAAAGAAATATCGAAGGACTCAGGCATTATGTTGGGTAGGTTTATTCAGTAGAGGAATGATCATTTTCGGACCAACACTGATTTTGGCAGGCATGATTTTGGTTATGTTAAACAAAGAAGATTTTGCCGACCAACAGGAAATGGAGGGGTTGTGAAATGTACCTCATCACCGTCGAAGGTGGCGACGGTTCTGGAAAGGGTGAAGCCGTGAGGATTCTGGCTTCATTGGCGAACAAATTAGCATTCCAAAACGTCCATGTTACCCACGAACCTAGAAGACACAGTGAACTAGGGAAACTAGCACTTAGCGCAGTTAGTAAGGGAGAGCATACACCTCTTGAAGAAGCCGGACTTTTCGCTGCAGACAGGGTGGATCATTCCCACACTTGGATTCGCCCTCGTTTGCTCAAAGGTGACCTCGTAATTTCTGACAGGAATATTCATTCTAGCCTTGTTTACCAAGGAGTTGTTGGGGATTTAGGACTTGAGCAGGTCGCAAAAATGAATGCTGCAGCCATGATTCCTGATTTGGTAATTTGGATCGATTGTGACCCAAGTAAAGCTATGAAAAGAATAAACTCCGGTACATTAAGGATGGCGGGAGAGAAACACGAGTATTTCGAAACTACCGAAATACAAACTAAGATTCGTGCCGGTTTTAGTGGAATTTTGTCAGGTGAAATAGAAACACCATACCCTTTCAGCAAGTGCCTTATTATGGGGCCTGTATTGAATGAAAGTGGACTTGACGATTTAGAAAAACAACTTTCTCAAGTACTTAGCACATTCTTCAATAGAAGACCTGACCCACTTAATGTGAGTAGAGATGAGGTGGACAGGCATCTACTCAAAACCTTGACAACTGGGGTACAAACTCAACAAAGGTTGCCTGGCGCTCCCGTTCAACACTTTTCATTACTAGAAGACTGGCTGGGTGGAAAATCACCTTCACAATGGATGAGGATTGCAGAAGAAGAGTGGGATGAAGTTCGTGCCAAAGAATCGGATGTTCCTGCTAGACCTATCGCTCATTCATCATGGGCGATTCTTGGAACTTTGTCATTAACAGACACAACTGATGTACCGGCATTACACAAACAACTCGGGCCAGTTAGGTCTGTGACAAAGAGGCATACTCAGAGGCTAGTAAAGTGGTTGGAACAGGAAAGATGGATACATAAGCAGCAAAGTCATGTTCCTTTCGCAGAGGCTCAAATGTTCAAATTGAGGAATAGCAGACTCGGATATGGCCGCTTGTGCCTAGCTATGTGGCCATTGAGATCTGCTTTATCAAGTTGGAGAAGGGCTAATCCTGACGCAGAATGGGAGGATTGCCTGCAAGAAATTATTCTTGATAGTGAAGACAAAAAAGTGGTACTGCAGATTCGCAAGGCGGTACAGGATGTAATCCATAGGCTACAATTAATATCAAGCGGACATGCAGAATGCCCTGTTCCTCAAAACGAACAGGAATTGACGGTTTGGTGGGCTACTGAGCCGCCAAAGTGATCACTCTTCTTCAGCTTTCATACTGAATCTACTTCCAGAAGGAAGAACCACTTTCGAAGGATCTAAACCGAAGTATCCTGGCCTAGCACAAAATGATGCAGACAAAAATGCTCCAATTAGAATGCCAAAAGGTGTTCCAGTCAACAGTCTCATCATTGCATTCGATTCATATGAGGTAAGCATCTGAGTAAATCCATCAATCGCCATAGGCACAGCTGCTATTGCAGCAATTGCAAGTAATGCCAGCATTCTGCGATCGTTTCTGTAAACTGAGAGAAGACTATTGTCTGGAAGCATAGATAGGAATGTATCTTTGATAGTCCAACGATTGAATCCTCTTCGAGAGAATACAAAACCACCAACTGCTAGTCCAAGGAAAATTCCTACATCTCTAACACATACCGGCATCTGATTATCATTTATCTTCCAAGACCTTTCTGCTTTAGTGTGGCAATTTAAGTCTCCGAAGGCATAGATGAAAGCCGCATAGGGGTCTAAATCGCTCCAAACGAATGTTCCGTGCTCGCTTTGATTGTGACCCATCTGTCCATTCGAATCAGTCTGAACATTCCCCCATGCTTCATCCGACTGGTAATCAAATGCATTAGCTCGGCCAGATAATTCTGGAACTGAACCTGCTGGCAAGTAAAATGGTACCAGGAAAAACGACACTAGGAAGAATGTTGAGACGCCGCCTACCCAGTATCCAACTTTCCTTTCTCGTGAACGATCATCAAGACCATTCTTCTGCATAAATCCTCCACATAAAGCCAACCAATATGTTTTCGCCTGAATTGTGCTGGCAGTATCATGGAGGAGAAGGTCGGTTTCCGAAAGGGCCTCTCCGCCGCCATCGTTCTTGGCCTTTATTCAGGCTTTATGCTAGCCGTCGCAATCGCAATGGTTCTAGGCAATGATGGTCTAATGACTGCGGCATTTCTTTGGGGGCTAACCATTGTTTTATGTGCGTTAATTCTCACTCCATTTTTGGCATATGGAAGGAAAAGAGGCCTACCAGAGACCGATGCCACAGTAAAAACACTACGCGAGGGCCTTAGTGAATTCAATGAAGGCGTAGGAGGATGGAGAGCACTTTCTCATGTTAGAGGCGAGGGAATGGGGGCTTCAGTATCACTATCACATGCTTCGAATCCATTAACGATAATAGAAAAAGCACTGCAAATCACAACTGATTGTAAGCTGATTTTCAGATTTCCAAAAAACGACCCCTCACTGCGAGACAGAACACTCCCGATTTTGGAAGAAAAGGTGGGCACATCTAGGATTCAGAGAAGAACTAA
>CEQX01031227.1_pt1 | contig 28738 bp, 25 predicted proteins | sample 356261 | NCBI WGS metagenome assembly CEQX01 (sample SAMEA2621076, study PRJEB7988) | marine metagenome | isolation source: saline water (ENVO:00002010), including | reverse complement strand
GGAACTTCTGAAGTGATTGTAGGAAAAGGAGCTCATAACCAATATGAGAATGTTGAGATCGGAGATGAAATTAAAGTTAGAGATAGTGTTGCAACTGTAGTGGGAATTTTTAGTTCAGGTGGTAACGTGCATGAATCGGAGATCTGGGCAGATTTGGCAACTTCTCAAGGAATCTTCAGACGAGGCGCTTCTGCATCAAGCATGATAATTCAATTAGAAGACTCTGAGTCGTTTAATGATTTAGGTGTATATGTAGAGAGCTATCCTGATTTTGAATTTAGAGTAACTAGAGAAAGGGATTTTTATAATGATCAGGCCTCCGGATCAGATTTGATTAAATTATTTGGTCAAATAGTCGGATACATAATGGCGATAGGAGCTGTCTTTGCCGCACTTAACACCATGTACAGCGCTGTGTCATCTAGACTTGTCGAAATTGGCACTCTGAGAGCACTTGGATTTAATGGGATGACAGTTTTAGTAGCACTTCTCATTGAGGCAATGATCTTATCAATTATTGGAGGAATTGTTGGAGCAGGTATAGCTTACGTTTTATTTAATGGCTATACAGTATCTACTTTAGCAGGTGGATCATTTTCTCAAACGGCATTCAATTTTGCTGTGACTGGAGATGTCATTGGGCAAGGAATGTCTTTGGCGCTGACTGTGGGTTTTATAGGAGGTATATTTCCTGCCTGGAACGCTGCAAGGAGAGACATAACGGAGGCTCTGAGGTCAATCTAGGAATTCTAGCTCTTCTCTGCTTAAAAGTAGTCCATTATTATCGGCATAAATGTAGTTACCTCTAGAAAAAGTAATTCCGCCAAAGGTTACGTCTATTCCTAATTGGCCTTGATTCTTCTTTTCACTTCTTATCGGCATTGTTCCTAGGGCTTGAATGCCAATATCAAGTGTACTGAGTATATCTATATCTCGGACATAGCCGTTTATAATTACTCCACTCCAATTATTTCTCACGCCTGCTTCGGCTATCATGTCTCCAAGCAAAGCAACAGTCGATATACCATTCGCATCAACCACCAGAACTTTTCCATTACCCTCGCTATTCAAAAGTTCTTTCACAAAAGAATTGTCATCTGGACATTGAAGAGTCTCAATCATTCCCCAGAAAACCTTTTTGCCACCAAGATTCTTTAAGATTGGAGCTAAGGCCTTTGCATCCGGGTAAGCATCTGATAAGTCAGGTGTGGTAAATGACATATGTCAGTCTTTTTAAGCTGAAATACTTTCTAATGTCCTTTCACCTCTCAGAACAGTTCCAGGTAATTCACCAGTGGCTACATCATTCTCGAAAGTCACTACTCCACTTTTAATAGTAGCTATGTAGCCCCCTGCTTTTTGGATGATTCTTCGGCTGCCTGTAGGAAGGTCATGTACCATTTCAGGCTTGTATACGCATAAATTTTCATGGTCGATTATATTTATGTCGGCTAAATAACCTTCTTTAATTTGACCTCTATCCATCAAACCAAAGGTTTCTGCAGTCTCTTTAGTCTGTTTTCTTATCAGAAACTCAAGAGGAATTTTTTCTCCTTTGACCCTGTCTCTTGTGTAATGCGCTACATTCCAAGTGGGCATACTCGCATCACATATAAGCCCACAATGAGCACCCCCATCACTTAGTCCAGCAACTGAGCTTTCAAATTCCATCATCATTTTATAAGTATCTAGATTATGATTAGGGTAAGGAGAAAAGGGAGCCCAAACAAAGGTTTTGCCATCATTCTTGAGTAATTCTTCATACATGACTTCCATAACTGTCTTATTGGAACTTTCAGCTATACCAGCGATACTTGCCTCATACGAAGGCTCATAGTCAGGGACTTCATTCATCGGAAACTGCTTATCAAAAGACATCATTAGTGTATAAATCATATGACTTTTATCTACTGCAGGTTCTTCTGAAAGTATTCTTTTTTTGAAAGATTCGTCTTTCATAGTAGCAACCTTCTGCTCTAAATTTTTGTCAGCTATTTCAGCATAACTAGGATGTGCAATAAAAGGATGAACAGTCGACTCAAGGCTAAACAACATGCCAGTTGGTCTTCCAGGGAATTGGGGTCTTATTTTGACACCCTTAGAAAAATTTTCTTCGCAATATTTCCAAGTTTCGACTGGATTACCACCTGTTTGAGCATAAGTCAGCGTTCTGTCGGATTTTTCCACAAATTCTTTAACCCAATCTAATTCCATGTCTTGATCCATCCAGTCAGAAACTATCTCTAATGTGCCTTGACCAAGATCTGCAATTGTATTTGCTATCTTCCTCATTTCTTTAGCAGTTGCCTCCGTTCCTGGTACGTATTCACCAAATTTATCTCTATGTAAATAAGTCCTAGAGGTGCTAAATCCAAGTGCACCAGCCTCAATTGCCTCTTTGGTTATCCTTGCCATTTCGTCAATCTCATTATCTGATGCCTCTTCTTTGCCTTGACATCTATCCATCCCCATAACATAAGATCTGATCGGCCCATGGCCAATCATCGCTCCTATATCCATCGCGTAATTTTTTTTGGATATAGAATCTAGATATTCTGGAAAACTTTCCCAGTCCCAACTAACACCTTCATTCAAAGCAACACCTGGTATATCTTCAACTCCTTCCATTAGTTGAACTAAAAACTCCTCTGTTCCAGGCTTTACAGGAGCAAATCCCACACCACAATTTCCCATTACAACTGTAGTGACACCATGCCAGCACGAGGGAGTTAAATATTCATCCCAACATACTTGTCCATCATAATGGGTATGGATATCTACCCAACCAGGTGTTACCAAGTTTCCTTCTGCATCTATCTCCTTTTTGCCACTTTCTTCAATTAATCCGATTTTTGCAATTCGGTCTCCTTTTATGGCAATGTCACCCATAAAAGACTCTTTACCGCTGCCATCAACAATTTTCCCGTTTCTAATTACTAAGTCATACATATTTAGATCCCCATCAAAATTATTTATTCATATTAATATTTTTTTTGTACACTTCAAATGAAATAGTACCTAAAAAAATAGTTACAGTAAGCAAAATAGGAGATTTTATGAAAGTTGTGAAACCCGAATCCGTAGGCCTTGATTCATCGATACTAAAAAATGTTAGTGATTACCTTGATAGTACATATGTGAAAGATGGCAAATATGTAGGTACTTTGACCTTGGTTTCGAGGAAAGGCAAAGTAGCCTATCTAGATGCACTCGGGCTGATGGATAGGGAAAATGATAAAGCTATGAGAAACGATACGATTTTTAGAATCTACTCTATGTCAAAAGCCATAACCAGCATCGCAATTATGCAACTTTATGAAAAGAGTAAGTTCCGTTTAGATGACCCTGTATTTTGGTACATACCGTCATGGAAAAACCTAAGAGTTTACCAATCAGGCACCTATCCAAATTTTTTAACTACAAAACCTAAGAGGCATATGACAATTAGAGATCTCTTAACTCATATGTCAGGTTTAACGTATGATTTTATGTATCGAACAAATGTCGATGCTGGTTATAGAGAAACAAAGGTGCAACAGGCAAATAATCTTGAAGAGTTTGTCGAAATTCTCTCTCGGCTCCCCCTGGAGTTCTCTCCTGGTGATAAATGGAATTATTCTGTTTCTACAGATGTTCTTGGGTATATAGTCGAAGTTATTTCAGGCATGTCATTAGAGGATTATTTTAATAAGTTTATCTTCACTCCTTTAGACATGACGGATACTGCTTTTTCATGTCCCGAAGAAAAATTAGACCGCTTAGCATCTTTATACGAACATAATCCAAAAGATAGCCCTAGACTTCTTGAGATACCTTTTTTGAATTCCAAGATGCAATCAGGAGGAGGGGGTCTTTATTCTACTATGAGTGATTATCATAACTTTTGTTCAATGCTTCTTCATCAAGGTCAATTCAATGGTAAAAGAATTATTGGCAGAAAAACATTAGATCTTATGATAACGAATCATTTACCTAACAATCAAGACTTAACAGAAATGAGTGAATCAGCATTTAGTGAAACTCCTTATGCTGGGGTAGGATTTGGACTCGGATTCTCAGTTATGTTGGACCCTGCAAAGTCTCAAACGACAAGCGATATCGGAGAATTTGGTTGGGGCGGAGCTGCAAGCACTGTTTTTATGATTAATCCAAAAGAAGATATGTTTATAATATTTTTGACTCAATTGTTACCTTCTTCAACTTATCAAGTAAGAAGAGAGTTAAGATCCATAATTTACTCTGCTTTAGCCGCAATCTAAGAATATTTTGTTTTGCAATCAACCATAGAAAGTTTGACATTCTTTTTATTTATGTTAGCGGTCGATTGATAATAATAGCCACCGATAGTATATTTTTTATGTCTAAACGCCTAATCAGACATTATTTCCTATTTCTATTAGGTTTTTAGACTTGTACTCGAGATACATAACAAACGGGAGAGAAATATGAAATCTTTATTGATTCTATCAAGCATGATCGCGGCTCCACTTTTCGCTGCTTCTGGTGGTGATCTGGATGCGGACGATTTTGTTGGCGTTTCCTTTTGGCTTGTAACTGCAGCTATGGCTGCGGCAACAGTCTTCTTTTTTGCTGAAAGAGGAAATGTTGAAGGCAAATGGAAAACTTCACTTACTGTAGCTGGTCTTATTTGTGGTATAGCCTTTTGGCACTATCTCTACATGAGAGGTGTTTGGGTAGACACTGGTGAGACTCCAACAGTATTCAGATACATTGACTGGTTGCTAACAGTACCACTTCAAATGGTTGAGTTCTATTTGATATTGGCTGCTGTGACAGTGGTTGCAGGTTCTTTATTCTGGCAACTTCTGCTTGGTTCTTTAGTAATGTTGATTTTCGGTTATATGGGTGAAGCTGGTCTTATGGCTGCTATGCCTGCATTTGTAATAGGAATGCTAGCTTGGTTGTACATGATCTATGTTCTATACATGGGCGCTGGTAAAACTGCAGTTGCATCAACTAGTGCTTCAGTCCAAACAGCCTATAATTCAATGTTATTGATTATCGTTGTAGGTTGGGCTATCTATCCTTTAGGTTACGTTTTTGGTTACCTAATGGGTGCTGTAGATTCTTCTACTCTAAACTTAATCTATAACTTAGCTGACTTTGTTAACAAGATTCTATTTGGTCTTGTAATATGGAAAGCTGCTATGGATGACAACAGGCAAGCTGCCTAATTGTTCTAGTTAATGAAAAGGGGGCCTAAAGCCCCCTTTTTTTTACATTTCATTTATTAAAAATCAAATTCACTTAAGTTCCGCAAAAGGTCTTCTTTACTTTTTGTTCTTCAAGTGGACCTTTCTCGTATTCAGAGTATTTTTCATTTGCATCAAAAGGTCTTTTTATTATGTTTAACATCTCTGAGAATTTTGAAAAGTCACCTTCATAAGCTTGCTCTATTATTTGTTGGACTTGGTGATTTCTTGGAATATATATTGGATTTAATTTATCAAGCTCAAGAGCTAACTGATGAATATCTTTATTTTCATCATGTATCGCATTTTTCCAGCTCTCTAGCCAGGCATGAATATCATCATCTTTTTTAAACTCATTGAGAAAGGTTTTAGGCTTATTGTTTAGCAACTTAGAAAAACTTCTGAAAGTTATGGTGTAGTCAGATTCATTTTTCATCATTATCTTCAGCAGTTTTTTTAAAATATCTTGATTCACTTTTGATTCTCCATCCAATCCAATTTTATTACACATAAGATTCAGAATCCTTTGATTAGTCTCAATAGAGAAATTATCAAGAACTTCAGTGGCCATTTCATTTGCTTTATCAGAATCTTTATCTATAAAAGCGATTAAGCAACCAGCAAGAGATGCAAGATTCCAAGCAGCAATTGAGGGTTGATTTCCAAATGCATATCTGCCATGTTGATCTATAGAACTAAATACTTTTCCTGGATGATATTCATCTAAAAATGCACAGGGTCCATAATCTATGGTTTCACCCGAGACGGTAAAATTATCAGTATTCATTACTCCATGGATGAATCCAACACCCATCCATTTCGATACCAGTGCTGATTGATTATCAGCCACTTTCTTAAGAAGCTCGAGGTAATGATTACTAGTTTCTCTTATATCCGGATAGTGTCTCTGTATAGCAAAATCTGCAAGGATTTTTAAATCTTCATATTGCTGTCTAGAGGCGAAATATTCGAAAGTACCAACTCTCAAATGGCTTTTTGCAACTCTTGTAAGTACACCGCCAGGCTCAAATTCATCTCTTGCAACAAATTCTCCTGAAGAAATTGCAGCTAATGCCCTTGTAGTAGGGATATTTAGATGATGCATTGCCTCACTTAAAATGTATTCTCTCAAGACCGGTCCAAGAGCAGATCTACCATCACCTTGTCTTGAATACATTGTGGGTCCAGACCCCTTTAATTGAATATCTATTGTATTTTTTTTATCTCTTATTTCTCCCAATAAAACAGCCCGACCGTCACCAAGTTGGTGAACGAAGCTACCAAATTGATGACCGGCATAATTTAGGGCAATCGGAATTGAATTGGGAGGTATTTTATTCCCTGAAAAAAAGTTTACCTTGTCTTCTTCAGAAAGATTTATATTAAGCTGCTCTGCCAATGAATTATTAAATGCTAGCATGGTAGGAGCTTTAACCGGTTCAGGATTTATTGACTGAAAAAATTCTTCAGGTAATCCAATATAAGAGTTAGAAAGTTTCATTTTCAAGGGATATCTTTATAAAATGATAATACTGATTTATATTAGTTCAAGAAAATTATTATAAAAGAGATATAAATTGATAATAGAACCCCTTGATAAAACTTTTGGTGCAAAAGTTTATGACCTTACAATTCCGCTTTTAAATAAAGAGGAACTTAAAGAAATTTATGATCTTTGGCTGAAGTATTGTCTATTAATTTTTCCAGATCAAAATTTAACAAATGAAGAACAAGTTAATTTTGCCAAAAGTTTTGGAAATCTAGAATTCGATTTATCTCCCATTAGTAATGTTAGAAATGATGGTTCTGTTAGAGATGCAAATGATGACGATATTGTAAAGTCTCTGAAAGGCAATATGGAATGGCACCATGATAGTACTTACATGCCTATTCAAGCTAAAGGAGCGGTTTTTACTGCACATCTAGTTCCATCTGATGGAGGAGAAACCGGATGGGTTGACATGCGAGCAGCATATAACGAATTATCTTCTTCAATGAAAGAAAAGCTAAGCGAATTATCAGCCTATCACTCATATGAGTGGAGTCAAAAGGAAAGGTTTGGACATAAAGACCCGAAAGTAAGCGAATTTAACAGCTATGGCTTTGATATTGATCCTAAGCCTTTAAGACCAATCGTTAAAATACATTCTGAAACTGGTGAAAAATGCTTAACAATAGGTAGACATATAAACAAAATTCCAGGAATGACGGATCTAGAAGCTCAAACATTGGCAAAAGAGCTTGAAGAATTTGCCTGTAGTAGTGAAGATAGAGTATTTCATCATAAGTGGAGTGTGGGAGATGCAGTTATTTGGGATAATAGATGTCTGATGCATCAAGCTTGTATGTGGGACCTAAATGAAGGAAGAATAATGTATCATTCTAGGATAGAAGGGGACCCTATCGAAGAGGCTGCAAGTAATTATATTTAATCTACTTTCTCAAGTCTGAAAGCTTACATCTAAAATTCTCTAGTTTGTTCTCATCGAGGTTTGTTCCAATGCCAGGTCTATCAGAGACAATCAGATCTCCGTTTTCCCACTCAAATGGCTCTTCGATTATCTCATCAAAAAAAGCATCTGATTTTCCGATACTTTCTTGAATTAAAAAGTTAGGAATGTTTGCATCAATTTGAAGAGCAGCTGCTGTGATGATAGGACCCCCCCAGACGTGAGGAGCCATGAGAACATAGTTTGCTTCCGCTAAAGAGGAAATCTTTTTACATGCAGTTATTCCTCCACAACTACCTAAATCAGGTTGAGCAAAAGCACATCCTCCCTGATCAAATAAATTTTGAAATTCATAAACAGTGACTAGTCTTTCACCTGATGCTATTGGTATTGATGTGCTTCTCGCGATTTTACCCATTTCTTTGTAATTTTCTGGAGGACAAGGCTCCTCTAGCCAAAGAGGGTCATATTTTTCAACCCTTGCAGCAAGTCTTTTTGCAGCAGAAGGAGTAGTCTGTCCGTGTGTCCCTATGAGAATATCTGCTCTGTTACCGACAGCCTCTCTGATGGCTTTAACTGATCGCTCTGCATGATCATATTCTTTTTGAGTTATTTCCCAGGGAGGAAGTGGTGTTTTTCTCCATGCTTTTTGCGGTAAAGGATCAAATTTCAAGCCTGTAAATCCTTCGTCAGCTAGTTCAGATGCAAGTTCGCCAAGCCTCTCAGGGTCCGTTGTCCAAGCTCCAATTGCTTCATGAATAGTTGTTTTTACGTCTCTTTCATATATGTAAGTGTAAGTCCTAATTCTGTCTCTAAATTTTCCGCCTAGGAGGTTATACACTGGAGTGTTGTAATACTTACCAGTTATATCCCATAAAGCAATATCTATTGCACTTATTAATCCCACGGTTATGTAGTCAGGATGTTGATCGGTCAATCCTGCATATAGAGTGTGATAGATAGTTTCACGATTAAGAGGATTTTGTCCCTTGAGATAGTGCTCAAAAATATCTTTTAGGTTTTGCTCAAAACCATCTTCAACACCTAGAAGAGTATATAACACTGCTGTTTCTCCCCATCCAATTACTCCTTCATCAGTTTCAAGCTTAATGAAAAACCAAAACAAACCACCCAGATTTGGTTCTCCTGTTTTTATCACATAGGTTTCAATATTTGTAAGTTTCATTTCGCTACCTTTATAAATTTAAGTTTTTGAAGAATTTAAGAGCAATGTTAGGAAATAAAATATAGCTCAATAGCATTTCATCATTTTTGGACAAATCTGGTAGCGAATTCTGAGAGCACAATTCACTCAATTCATCTTTCATCAACTCTAATTCATTTTCGTCAATTCTCTGATCAATTCCTTCTAAACCATCAACTCTTTTCTTGAGTTCTTTTTTTATAGATCCGGGTAATTTTCCATATTTACCTTTGAGGAGATTTATTGATTCATTTGAAAGATTTTTATAGCTGACACCGTCCATAACATTTAGCAAAGCCTGTGCGCCAACTATTTGCGATGCAGGCGTAACTAGAGGAGGGTACCCAAAATCTTTTCTTACTTTTGGTATTTCATCTTTAACAAGATCTATTTTATCCTCCTGTTTATTCGCTCTCAATTGAGACTCTAAGTTCGATAACATACCTCCAGGTACTTGCTTAACTAACATCGTGGAGTCAACACCCTTCAAGTTACCCTCAAATTCAGAGTATTTTTCTCTGATATCTTTAAAAAAAGTGGAAACTTCTTCAAGAGCTTCCAAATCTAGGTCAAGATATCTATCCTGACCTTCAAAAATAGCCAGCATTGTTTCTGTTGCGGTATGCCCATAAGTCATACTCAAGGATGAAATAGAAGTATCTATATTATCTATGCCCGCTTCAATCGCTTTCATGTTAGTTGCAGGTGACATCCCTGTCGTTGCATGTGTTTGCATATGGATAGGAATAGACAAACTCTCTTTTAAACTTTTGACTAAATTATAGGCATCAAATGGCCTCAATAAACCAGCCATATCTTTTATTGCAAGAGAGTCTGCACCTGAGTCCTCAATCTTCTTGGCAAGTTCCAACCATGTTTTTAAATTATGGACCGGACTAGTTGTATAGGCTATTGTTCCTTGAGCATGTTTTCCAATTCGCTTTACTTCTTTTATGGAAAATTCAATATTATTAAAGTCATTCAGCGCATCAAAAGTTCTAAAAATTTCTATGCCATTTTCCGCCGATTTTTCAAGAAAGCTAGTCACTACCTTGTTCGAAAAATGCTTATAACCCACCAAATTTTGACCACGGATCAGCATTTGTTGAGGAGTGTGTTTTAAGAGTGAATTGAAAGTTCTTAGTCTTTCCCAAGGGTCTTCATCAAGATATCTAATACAAGAATCATAGGTCGCACCTCCCCAAGTCTCTAGAGACCAATAACCAACTTTATCAAGAATAGGTAAAATCGAAACTAGATCTCTTAAAGGAACTCTCGTGGCCAAAATAGATTGTATACCGTCTCGCAAGACGACTTCAGTAATACCTACTTGTTTAGATTCCATAATTACACTATTAATATTTTATATGTTATCAGGGTTTATCAATAGGAAAGTTGTGATTTAACCAATCACTATATCCGCCCTTCATAGATAGAACATTTTCATAACCCATCTTTTTGAGATTTTCTCCAGCTAAGGCAGATCTGAATCCGCCTTGACAATAAAGAACAATAAGCTTGGTTTTATCAACAACAGCATTGCCGATATCTCTCTCTATAACTCCTTTACCCAGATGCTCAGCTCCTTTTATATGCCCCTGTATCCACTCTCTATCTTCTCTTACATCTATTAGGAAAAATTCCTCTTTATTCTCCAATTTAGACCTTACTTCGTGGATGTCGCATTCTGAAATGTTTTTGAGCGACGACTCAACAAGTTCTAAAAAGTTTAAGTTATGCTTTTTCATGTCCTCTCCTAATTCTCATTCTAATTATAATCTTTCTAGGTGGTTCCTTATGAAAAGAGGTTTATTTGTAGTAATCGATTCTATGCCCATATCCATATACCTATCTGCTTCCAATCCAGAATTAACCGTCCAGACATGTGATGATTTTTTGTTATCTCTCAATGATTGAACTAAATTTTCATTTAATTCGTTGTGATTTTGGGCTCCGACTCCGTCAGCTTCAACATAATTAGCCAAATCAATAATTTCTTTCGTTTTAATCTTCTTATAATCAAAAGAAATCAGAAGATTGCACTTTATTCTTTTCTCTCTTCTTTTAATTTCCTTTATTACTTCAGGAAAGAAACTAATAACCGTTATCTGATTTAGGTCTATTCTTTGCTCTTGTATCTCGTCAAGCAAAAATGGAACTATCTCTTTTTTTGTCTTAACTTCTATGAATATATCTTTGTGAACAGGCAATATTGATAGCACCTCTCTAAGGACAGGTATTTTTTCGTTGCTCCAAGATTTACCGAACCAGCTCCCGCAGTCTAGAGTTTTGATCTCTTTAAGAGACATTGAATCTATATTTTTATTTTTTCCAGCAGTGCGAACTGCTGTCTTGTCATGATGACAAACTATTTCGTTATCTTTTGTTAATCTTATGTCTAACTCGACCCCATCAGCTCTCTGTTTGAAGCTTTCAATTACAGACGATATGGTATTTTCGGGTGCATCTTCAGATGCACCACGATGTGCTATGATTTTAGATGTTAGTCCCAGCTTAGAGCGCCACCTGTCTGATATTCAATTACTCTGGTTTCAAAGAAGTTTTTCTCTTTTCTCAGATCCATTATCTCTGACATCCATGGGAAGGGGTTAGTTGCCCCCTCAAATTCTTCTTCTAGACCAATTTGAACCAATCTTCTGTTAGCTATAAATTGCAGGTACTCCTCCATCATACCGGCATTCATGCCCAATATGCCTCTAGGCATAGTAGCTCTCGCATATTGGATTTCCAACTCTGTTCCCTCGAGTATCATTTGAGCAGCTTCATCACGCATTTGCTCATCCCAAAGATGAGGGTTTTCTATTTTTATTTGATTTATCATGTCGATACCAAAGTTCAAATGCATAGATTCATCTCTTAATATGTATTGAAATTGCTCAGCAGTTCCAGTCATCTTATTTCTTCTGCCCATTGAAAGTATTTGTGTAAAGCCGCAGTAGAAAAATATACCTTCGAGAACGCAATAAAAAGCAATTAGATTCTTTAGAAGTAGCTTGTCAGTTTCGTCTGTTCCAGTTACGAAACCAGGATCTGATATCTCCTTAGTATACTTGAGTCCCCACGAGGCTTTCTTCGCAACACTAGGAATCTCTCTATACATATTAAATATCTCTCCTTCATCCATTCCTAAAGACTCAATACAGTATTGATAGGCATGAGTATGGATAGCCTCCTCGAAGCTCTGTCTTAAAATATATTGTCTACATTCTGGGTTTGTTATTAGGCGGTATATGGCTAGGACTAAGTTATTTGCTACCAGTGAGTCAGCCGTAGAAAAGAATCCCAAGTTCCTCATGACAATTTTTCTCTCGTCTTCGGTCAAGCCATCATTTGACTTCCAGAGCGCTATATCAGCAGTCATGTTTACCTCTTGAGGCATCCAGTGATTGGCACTTCCGTCTAGATACTTTTGCCATGCCCAATCATACTTGAATGGTACTAGTTGATTTAAATCTGCTCTGCAGTTGATCATCGCTTTATCATCAACTTGGACTCGGCCAGAAAGGCCTTCTAGCTCTTCTTCACCTTCTTTTGTATCAAGCTTTTCTACAGCTTCTTTTGCTTGTTGTGCTCTTTCTCCTGCTGCAACAGGCTTGTATTCTGTAGTCGCTTCATATTTTTCTTCAATTTTTGCTTCTGCTTTTGCCGTCTTTTCTTCTTTTATTATCGGCTGTGCCTTCTGTTTTGCTTCTGATTCGTTGTAATCATCCCAATTTAACATTTTTTACTCCTTTATTTATTGACAAGCTTCACAGTCAGGATCAAGTATTGAACAAGCTGACGGTGCTGTTGTGTTCGATTGAGGTTGGACTTCAGGCTGAGCGGTTGCTGACACAGCATTTAACTCTCCTGTAGAAATTGTTGATTTTTCTGTTGTTGTGGCGGATCTTGAACGCAGGTAATAGGTTGTTTTTAGACCTCTTAACCAAGCCATTCGATACATAATATCTAGCTTCTTACCATTGGGTTCGTCGATGTAAAGATTTAAAGATTGACTTTGATCTATCCACTTTTGACGTCTACTAGCAGCATCAATTAACCACCTTGGTTCTATTTCAAATGCTGTAGCATAAAGTTCTTTTATATCATCAGGAATTCTAGATATTCCTTTAACGCTTCCGTCATAATACTTAAGGTCATTGATCATAACTGAATCCCATAGACCTAAACTTTTTAAATTCTCTACCATAGGGATATTGGTTACAGTAAATTCTCCTGAAAGGTTAGATTTAACATATAGGTTCTGATAGGTCGGCTCAATTGATTGTGATACGCCTGTGATGTTTGCAATTGTCGCAGTTGGTGCTATGGCCATGACATTAGAGTTTCTGATACCTTGCTCTTTTACAAGTTCGCGGAGCCCATCCCAATCCATTGTTGAACTTTCATCAACATCTAGATAATCATCTCCTCTGCTTTCTTTAAGTAATTTAATTGAGTCGATAGGTAATATTCCTTTACTCCATAGCGAACCTTCATAAGATTGATAGGATCCTCTTTCTTTTGCTAGGTCACTCGAAGCTTTGATAGCGTAGTAGCTCACCATCTCCATTGATTTATCGGCAAACTCGACAGCCTCTTGTGAAGCATAGGGAGTTTGTATCATATAGAGAGCATCATGGAAGCCCATAATTCCCAGGCCTATTGGCCTGTGTTTCATATTTGACGTTTCTGCAGCTTTGACGGCATAAAAGTTAATGTCTATGACATTGTCCAGCATTCTTATGGCCGTGTTTATTGTTTTCTCTAGCTTTTCTTCGTCCATTTTTCCATCTTTTATGTGATGAGTTAGGTTGACTGAACCTAAATTACAAACCGCAATTTCGTCTTGGCTTGTATTGAGCGTTATCTCTGTGCACAAGTTGGAAGAGTGGACAACTCCTGTGTGTTGTTGAGGTGACCTCAAGTTGCATACGTCTTTAAATGTTATCCATGGATGGCCAGTTTCAAAGACCATTGAAAGCATTTTTTTCCAGAGTTCCTTGGCTTCCACCTCTTTGAAGAACTCTATTTCCCCTGTTTTTGTTTGAGTTTCATATTCCTCATATCTTTTTTCAAATTCCAATCCATAAAGATCGTGAAGGTCTGGGGTATCACTGGGTGTGAATAGTGTCCATTTCTTATCTTCTGAAACCCTTTTTAGGAAAAGATCGGGGACCCAGTTCGCTGTATTCATATCATGAGTTCTTCTTCGATCATCTCCTGTGTTTTTCCTTAACTCTACGAACTCCTCTATATCAACATGCCATGTTTCCAAATATGAACATACCGCTCCCTTCCTTTTTCCTCCCTGGTTTACTGCGACTGCCGTATCATTTACTACTTTTAGGAACGGGACTACTCCTTGGGATTTGCCATTGGTTCCTTTGATTTGTGATCCTAGTCCTCTTACAGGTGTCCAATCATTGCCCAATCCTCCTGCCCATTTGGACAGCATAGCGTTATCTTGAATTGCTCCATATATTCCATGTAAGTCATCTGGAACCGTTGTTAAATAGCAAGAAGACAATTGTGAGTGTTTAGTACCAGAATTAAAAAGGGTTGGTGTAGAACTCATATAATCAAAGCTTGATAGAAGATTATAAAACTCTATTGCTTTTTCTTCTCTTTGTTCTTCTCTTAATGCCAGCCCCATAGACACTCTCATGAAGAATACTTGCGGTAATTCATACCTTGTATCTGTATCATGTATGAAGTATCTGTCGTAGAGTGTTTGTAGTCCAAGGTAAGTAAAATCCGTATCTTTCTTCGCATCTATGGCTTTTCCCAGTCTTTCTACGTCCATATCAAGCAGTTCCGGATTTAGTATTTCGTTTTCTACTCCTTTTTCTAGAAAGCTCTTTAATGCTTGAGGGTATAACGCTTCCATATCTTTTAGTGTTGCTTTTTTCTGCATTCCTAGATAAGTAAGTGCTTCTGTTCTTATATTATCAAGCAATATTCTTGCTGTTACATAAGTGTAATTAGGCTCTTGTTCTACAAGCGTCCTTGATGTCATTACTAGAGATGTTCTTGCATCTTCTTCTGTAACTCCGTCGTACAAATTTTTGTTGGCTTCGTCTATTATTTGTTTGGCATCTGTTCCTTCGAGACCGTTGCAAGCTTCTGCCACTACGACTTCAAGATGTTTGATATCCAAGCCACCTTCGTCTTCTGTTTCTAGCTTTATGCTTATCCCTTGAGTTTGTTCTTTTTGCGGTGCTTCTTGCTGCCTTATTTTTTTTCTTTCCTCTCTATACAGTACGTAGGCCCTTGCAACTTTTTGTTCTCCGGACCTCATCAGTTCTAGCTCCACTTGATCTTGTATTTCTTCTATATGTAAAGTGCCTCCGGAAGGCATTCTTCTATTGAAGGTATTTGTAACTGCATTTGCTAATTCATTTACTTCGTTGTGGATTCTAGTGGATGCAGCAGCCGCTCCTCCTTCGACCGCAAGGAATGCTTTCGTGATTGCGATTGCTATTTTTTCAGGATCATAAGAAACAACAGAACCATTCCTTTTTATTACTCTCATTTGTCCTGGCGCAATTGCTGGTTTTGTTTGTTCTGGGGCTTGTTTGGTAGTTTTCTCTATTTTCTCTTGGGCTTGTGTTGACGATTCCATCTCTTTTTTTCTCTCTATATTGTTTTTCTTCTTTTTCTAATATCCCTATATATAGTGTCTAGTTTTGACAACAGACACAAGATACTGTGTTTTTAACCAAAACACAATACTATAAACACACAATTTTTCTGTTAATTTACTGTGGATAACTATTTAGTAAGTAAGTTTTTTGTATACTGGCTTCTAGGAGTAATCATGAAAGAAAAAATTATCGCAATCGATCAAGGAACTTCTAGCACAAGGTCTGTACTTTATAGCAATAAAGGAGAGGTTTTAGACTCCTCGCAGGAAGAGTTTATCCAATATTTTCCAAATGAGGGTTGGGTTGAACACAATCCTGAAATGATTTGGAAAACTGTTGAATCAACTCTCATAAGTCTTATCAAAAGAAATAAGGTTTCAAGCAGAGAAATCGCTTCTATTGGCATAACCAATCAAAGAGAAACAACTGTTATATGGAATAAGGTAACAGGCAGACCAATTAGTAATGCTATAGTCTGGCAAGACAGAAGAACAGCTGAGTATTGTGAAGAAATTAGTTCACATTTAGATATGATTCATAAAAGAACAGGTTTAATTTTGGATCCTTATTTTTCAGCTACGAAGATAAATTGGTTACTGAAAAACATAGCAGGAGCACGTGAACTTGCCAATAAAGATGAACTGCTATTTGGAACTATAGACACCTATTTAATCTGGAGGCTAACCAAAGGGAAAAGCCATAAAACAGATGTCACGAATGCTTCTAGAACCATGCTTTTTAATATTATAGATCAAACATGGGACGAGGAATTGCTGAGGCTTTTCGATATACCAAAAAGCATGCTTCCTGAAGTTTGTGATAATGTTCATGATTTCGGTGTGACAGATATACTTGGAGGAGAAGTGAACATAGGGGGAGTTGCTGGAGATCAGCAGGCTGCGCTGATAGGACAATGCTGTTTCAATCCAGGAGAAACTAAAAGCACATATGGGACAGGTTGTTTTATGATTACGAATACCGGAGATCAGTGTTTGTATTCAGAAAATAAACTACTATCGACAGTAGCTTATAGGATAAAAAATGAAATCACTTATGCCTTGGAAGGAAGTATATTTGTTGCAGGATCGGCAATTCAATGGTTGAGAGATGAATTGAATTTTTTTGATGATTCATCTGACAGCGAGAAGCTTGCCAAAAAAGCACGAAAAGACTCCAAGGTGCTGGTTGTGCCAGCGTTAACAGGTCTAGGTGCTCCGCATTGGGATGCAAATGCAAGGGGAGCGATTTTTGGCCTAACTAGAGACACTGGCAAGGAAGAAGTCACAAAGGCTACATTGGAATCAATTGCTTATCAAACTAAAGATTTAGTTCAGTCTATGAGAGGAGATAATGCATCTCTAGAAAAACTCATGATAGACGGCGGCATGGTCGCCAACGAATGGTTTTGCCAGAAATTATCAAATGTTCTTCAAGTCGAAGTCGAACGACCAAAAATAATAGAGACTACTGCCTTGGGGGCTGCTTTCCTGGCTGGAATGAGTGCTGATATTTTCGGAGATTTAAATTCATTAAGCGACTTGAAATCAGTTGACAGAACTTTTGTTCCTCGAAAAGAAGATGATAATTATGAGGAATGGAGAAATGCTGTAAAGAAGATATTAACTTAGCTATCACTTAGAAGTTTCAGCAGAAGACCTTTTTGAGCATGCAATCTATTTTCCGCTTGTGCCCATACATAACTTCTGGGATCTTCAAGAAGCGTAGAGGATATTTCGCTACCTCTGATGGCTGGCAAGCAATGTAAGAACAAAACATCAGTTTTGGCTGTATCCAAAATTTGTTTATTAACTTGATAATTTGAAAAAGCTTTAATTCTTTTTTCTGCTTCCTTTTCATCCCCCATAGACACCCAAACATCTGTAGAAATCAAATCGCTATTCTTCGCGGCATCTGAAACAGATTCAGTGAATATAGTATTTTTAAATTTGTAATTTGTATCAGGATAAAATTCTTCAGGACAGGCCACCCAAAATTCAAATTCAAATATATCAGCTGCCTGAGCATAACTAAAACAAACATTGTTGAAATCGCCAAACCAAGCTACTTTCTTTCCTTTGATTGACCCTCTTAATTCATAGAATGTAAGAATGTCAGCAAGTAACTGACAAGGATGAGATCTATCACTTAATCCATTAATAACCGGGACACAAGAATTGTTGGCAAACTCAACTATGGTTTTGTGTTCAAGAGTCCTTAGTACCAATCCATCAGCCATAGAGCTCAAGACTCTTGCAGTATCCTTAACAGGCTCCCCTCTACCAAGCTGAAGGTCATTGATCGAAAGAAAGCTCGCATTACCCCCAAGTTGAGACATAGCAACCTCGAAGGAAACTCTTGTCCTTGTCGAAGGTTTTTCAAAAATTAAGCCCAAATATTTACCTTCAAGAGGTTTGGCACTAGAGCTTTCACTCTTAAGCTTTAAAGAAGATTCTAATATAGCCTCTAGCTCATCAGCTGAAAAGTCATCAAGGTCTAAGAAGTTTGTATTCATTTTCAAAAAAAGGACCGAGACTATATAGATTATCGATCATTTAATCAATTAATGGTAAGCTTCGCCACTTCGAAAAGGAAGCAAGTCATATGCAACAATATTTAGTGAAACCTCTCAGCAATATTGCCCAGGTGGGACTCGATAAACTAGAAGGAACCCTCTGTAAACTTGAGGAGTCAACATCCAATCCTGATGGCGTTTTGGTAAGAAGTACGAAGCTCGGTTTAAAAGATCTGACAGATGACCTTAAGGCAATTTCTAGAGCCGGAGCTGGAGTAAATAATATCCCTGTTGATGCATGTACTGAGAGAGGGGTCGTAGTCTTTAATACACCAGGTGCTAATGCAAATGCTGTTAAAGAATTAGTTTTGGCAGGACTAATGCTTTCATCAAGAAATATATACGCAAGCATAGACTTTGTTAATGAACTGACAGACAAGGGTGATATGCACGAGCTTGAGCCTTTTTTAGAAAGTAACAAAAAACAATTCAAAGGTAATGAGCTGGCTGGCTCAACTTTGGGAGTGGTTGGGCTTGGTGCCATAGGTTCTAAAGTTGCAAGAATGGGTGTTTCTCTAGATATGGAAGTTTTTGGTTTTGATCCGGCTTTGTCCGTTGAAGCTGCTTGGAAGCTCCCCAGCCAAGTTCAACCTGCTGAATCGATAGAAGACTTATTCAAAGTATGTAACTACATATCAATTCATATACCAGCCACTCCTAGTACTGAAAAATTAATAAATGGGGAACTCTTCAAAGGGTCAAAAAATTTATCATTATTAAATTTCGCTCGTCATGAGGTTGTAAACACCGATGATGTACTAACCTTTATTGATAAGGGCAACTTGAGAAATTTCATTACGGATTTTCCTACACCGGAGCTCATAAAAAGGGCTAATGACAAAAAAGATGTAATATTACTTCCTCATATTGGTGCAAGTACCGCTCAAGCAGAGGAAAACTGTGCAGTGATGGCTGTAAATCAAATTACTGAATTTTTGCAGACAGGAAATATACGCAATTCAGTAAATTTCCCTAATGTTCATTTGAAGAGAACTACCGATTACAGAATTAGTATTATTAATAAAAATGTCCCAGCAATGATTGGTCAAATAGCTACAGAGCTAGGTGAGTTAAATTTGAACATTGCAGAGATGACGAATGTCAGTAAAGGAGACATTGCATACAATTTAATCGATATTGAGAATGAAGTAAGCGAGGAATCAATCGCAAAGTTAAAAGGGATTGATAATGTTATAGATGTAAGATTGATAGGGTAATTAATTAAGTCATTGTTTTATTTGCATTTTTATTTTATCCCTTTATTAGCTGATTATTTCATCCGAAATTGCTTCATTTACGCACAGTTTTTGACCTTTTATTGTGAAGAGTAAAATATAGAGATTTTCTTTATAAAAAAAATGCTAGAAATTTAGAATTTACCGTAAAGTACTGATTTTATTGAAAATTTTAAAATGTGTTTGAAATTTGATCAATTCGCTGAAAGTCGCTTATTTTTCATGTACTTCAAATAACTTCTAAGTTATCCAAAGAGTTATCCACAGAAAATGTGGATAAAAAAAAGCTTCTTTTTTCTATTGCAAAAATATTAAATACATATTTAAAAATGAGTGATATTGTTTCAAAAAAAACACCTGATATGGACGTTTCTTGGTTGAAAGTTCTTGGAACTGAATTTGAAAAGTCATATATGAGTGATTTAAGAGACTTCTTAAAAAAAGAAAAATCTCTGAATAAAATAATTTTTCCACCGACTCATAAAACCTTCCGCTGTTTGAAATTGACATCACTTGAATCAGTTAAGGTAGTTATTATCGGACAAGATCCTTATCATGGAATCGAACAGGCTAATGGACTTGCCTTCTCTGTTGAAAACAGCACCCCTATACCCCCATCTTTGAAGAACATTTACAAAGAGATCAAAACAGATTTATCAGAAGAGCCGCCCCTTAATGGTGATCTGAGTTTTTGGGCTTCTCAAGGAGTGCTTTTACTCAATTCTGTTCTTACAGTTGAAATGGCAAATCCTGCTTCTCACGCAGAAAAGGGCTGGGAAATTTTTACAGATAGAATAATTCAAATTCTAAATCTTAAAGAAAATATAGTTTTCATGCTTTGGGGTAGCTATGCTCAAAAGAAAGGATCAATAATTAATGATAAAAAACATAAAATCCTAGAGGCACCACATCCATCGCCTCTTTCAGCGCACAGAGGATTCTTTGGATGTAAGCATTTTTCAAAAGCGAATGAATACCTGAAAAAAATTGGAAAGTCGAAAATTCTATGGACACCAGAAAGTTCGAGCTACTAAAGGACTAATTTTTGATCTGAAAAGTTTTTATTTAACGAAAGAAGGCAGCACGTCGAGTCTCCTGCATTAGCGCTTGCCAGCACTATTCCCATTAATTTGTCTCTTTGATCAGTTATCTCTTGGAGGGGCCGTACTTTATTTTTTGTTGAAACAACAGATAATGTTGGAAGTTTTTTTGCCCTGTAATGCATTCTTGCTACTATTTCTTGACCTGTATAACATCCTTTCTCAAAATCGACTCTGGTAGTGAGATGATAACCAAGCTCGTGAGGAGTGAATTTTTCGGAAACTTGAGGATTGATTTCAAAATTCAGATTCTTAATTTCATCTATTTTCCAAGGTTCAACATCTGAAGAGATGTCATATTCTTGGAAATCATTTATTTCTTTCAAGGCAATTAAATGAATTTTTTTATCTAAATAATGAATCCTGAAATGAGATTTATAATTCTGAAAACTTTCATTCAAATTGGTTTCAGGAAAGCCCTTGATTAATAATCCTTCTGTAATTCCGTAAAAAGAATAATCATTACAAATATCAATGGAGCATTTATAGAAAGGCTTGTATTTATCAAGAACATTTTTTGTCCTTTCAAGGACATAATTATTTGTTACCAATAAATAAGAATCCTCCTTATAAGGATTTAAAGCAACAATGAAAGAATTAATGACTCTTCCTTTAATATTGCAAATTGCTCCTAAAACGCAATTATCAGGAGAAACTTTTCCCATATCTGCAGTTATTTGACCCTGAAGAAGATCAAATGAACCTTTGCCATTTATTTCAAGTATGCTCAAATACTCCAAGTTAATTAATGACTTTCTTTCCACATAACTATTATAAGGCAATATTTTGAACGAAATAGAGAAAAAGATTTTATGGCAATGTAGAAGAGGGCTTTGGGAGTTGGACGCAATACTCATTCCCTTTTTCGAGGAAACTTTTAAAGAATTAGATGAAAAAGAAATAGAAGATTTTAGAAAACTTCTTTCATACGAAGATATAGAGATATTTGACATTCTTGTGAATAAAAAATCTTTTGATGACAGAGATCTTGAAGGTATTGTGGATAGAATAAAAATGTTTCAAAATCAAAGTCTTGAGGGATAGATTTTGATTTTGATTGCTGATCTTGGAGCTACAAACGCTAGATTTTGTATTACAGAAGACAAGAGGACATATAAACATCAGTCAAAATATTTAATTAATGAATTCGATTCTCTAGATGAGCTTTGTTTTGAGTATCTCAATGAATTGGATATTGGACCTGTTGAGAGGGCAATTATAGGAGTTGCTGCACCGGTACAAGGAGACCAAGTCTCCTTCGTAAATACAGATTTGAAATTTAGTATAAAGGCGTTAAAAAAAAATATTTTTCCAAAAGGCTTATTAGTAGTAAACGATCTTGAATTACAGGGCCATGCTTTGTTTAATCTTAAATTTGAAGATCTCATCTATATAGCTGGAACGGGCTTAAAAGATGGCACTAAGATTCTTGTAGCACCCGGTACAGGACTTGGCTTATCAGGAATAATTGGTAAGTCTGTAATAGCTACTGAAGCAGGGCACATAAATATTGCAAACTCTGCTACCAAGTCACAAATTAAAGACATAGTTGATGAGTTCGCAATAGAGAAAGGCAGACAACCCAATTATGAAGATTTTCTTTCTGGCAAAGGCATAAAATTTTTTCATGAATGCCTGTCTGGAATTTCAGATAATTCCCTTTCCAGTGAAGAAATATTGAGTAGAAGAGATGATCAATATTGTTATGAAACAATCAAATTGATAAGTTTTTTATTATCGTCATACTTGAGGTACATGGCTCTTGTTTGGGGAGCTGCTGGGGGTGTATTAATTTCAGGTTCGATAGTTAGCTCACTGCTAACAGAGGAAGATTTTGGGGAATTTAGGAAAGAGTTTGTTAACAGTGAGACAATGCAAGGCTTTCTTTCTGAAATACCTCTCGCGGTTGTCAATGTTAAAGAAATAGGTTTCTTAGGAGGAATTGAATTATCAAAGAAGTTAAAGTGATAAGAACTTTTTTGTTTAAATGCAGTCTATCAAGATTGAATTATGAATTTTCAAAAAAAAGAAACAGACCATGGTCTGGTAAAAAGAGCTAAAGCTGGAGATTTTCAAGCCTTTGATTTATTAGTTTTAAAATATCAATCTCGATTAGTTTCTACTGCTTATAAATTTGTGAGAGACTTACAAATCTCCGAGGATATCGTGCAAGAGTCATTTATAAAGTCTTTTAAATCTCTTGATTCATTCAGAGAAGACAGTTCTTTTTATACCTGGATTTACAGAATAACTGTGAATACATCTAAAAATTTTCTTACATCTAAAAAAAGAAAGGATGAACTTCTTGAATCTGACCTTTCCGAACGACAAAATTATTTCCTAGAGCCTCTTGACCCTAACAATCCCGAAGATCTACTTAGCGCCGAACAACTTCAGAATATAATACAAAAGAGTATTGATAATCTTAGTGAGGAAATCAAGACGGTTTTGATCTTGCGAGAATTAGAGAACCTTAGTTATGAACAGATCGCAAAAGTGGTTAAGTGTCCTGTAGGTACAGTAAGATCAAGGATTTTTAGAGCTAGAGAAGTTATAGATATTGCCATTCAAGAATTTAAGAATATTAATAAATATTCGAAAACAGAGGTCAATAAATGAAAGATAATAAGAATATAAAAGAAAGGATTTCAGCTCTTGCTGATGGTGAGCTCTCAGAATTTGAAACAAGGAGAATATTGTCAGAAATATCTGCAAATCCTGACTACAGAGAATTTTGGCGAAATATTCACCTTACTAAAGATGTTTTAAGTCCAGGAGACAAAGATTTTCTCGAAAGTGATGTGTCAAGCAGGCTTCATCCGAACCTCAAAAAAAAGGAACCCAAATTTTCTTCAGTGGAAAAGGCAAAAAAACCAAGATTAAGCTATTTCATTGCGTCTTCTATGGGTTTCATCGCAGTTGTTTTTTATTCACTTTTGCCGAAGACAGAAGATTCATTTGCCAGCTTCGCTTCAAATGAGATTATACAAGCTATCGAAAGTCCAAGCGCTCTAGATGTCCTTAATGGATCAGTACAAGGTTTAGACGTTATTCTTCAAGATTATAAGAGTAGCCAAAATGGCACGCTTGCCAATTATAGATTTCCTAGTTCAGGAAAAACTTTCAAAGTTAGTTTGTATCCAATGCAAGAAATCAATAAAATAAACCTTAGCGAGGCAGCGAAAATCTCCTACATTAAATCTGATAAAGGTGTCTATGTAGTTTCTGTTACCGGTGATATATCGACAGATAAAAAGAATCAAATTCTACAAAAGGCAAATATTTTTGCTGATAAATTAAATTAAAAAAGACTATGATAAAAAACAAACTAGTTTTGCTGACCATTCTTTCGTGCCTAATTGGTGCTGTGGAAACAAGAGACCTTCCTAACTTCTCAGATCTAGCAGAGGAGGCCTCACCTGCGGTTGTAAACATTACTAGTTCAAGAACTGTAAAAAACAGAAACTCTTATGGTCGTGGGTTCGGTGACCCAAGATATGATGAATTTTTCGAGAGGTTTTTTGGTCAACAACCTAGACCTTCTGTGCCTAGGGAAAATACTAGACCGGTTACTTCGACGGGCTCTGGCTTTATCATTTCTGCTGATGGATATCTCTTAACTAATAACCATGTTGTTGAAAATGCTGATGAAATAACCGTAAGCCTTGGAGATAGGAGAGAATATAAAGCCGAAGTAATTGGGGCAGATGAGAGATCTGATGTTGCATTGTTGAAAATTGAAGCTGAAAACTTACCAGTTCTGAAAATCGGAAGATCAAAGGATCTAAGAGTTGGTGAGTGGGTTGTGGCTATTGGATCTCCCTTTCAGTTGAGATTTTCAGTGACATCAGGAATAGTTAGTGCTAAAGGTAGAAGCATACCAAATGGCTCTGACTCGACATATGTTCCCTTTATTCAAACTGACGTCGCTATAAATCCTGGTAATTCAGGTGGTCCTTTATTTAACTTAGAAGGTGAAGTCATAGGTATAAATTCTCAGATCTATACTAGATCAGGAGGTTATATGGGTGTGTCCTTTTCTATTCCCATTGATTATGCCATGGATGTTGCAGATCAACTGAAGGAAAACGGTTACGTGGCAAGGGGATGGTTAGGCGTTAGCATTCAGGAAATAACAAGTGAGCTTGCCGAAGCTTTAGATATGGATGTACCTAAAGGAGCCTTAATTTCGCAAATCGTAGAAGATAGCCCTGCTGAAAAATCAGGCTTAAGAGAAGAAGACGTAATACTTTTTTTCGATGGTGAGGAAATATTTTACTCATCTGATTTGCCACTCACTGTAGGAGCGATTAGACCTAATTCTGAAGTGAATGCCATGGTTCTGAGAAATGGAAAGAAGAAAACCATCAAAGTAACTGTTGGAGAATTGCCAAAGGATCCTGAATTGGCATTCAATGATACTGAAAAAAATATTTTAGGTCTGGTTGTAAATAATCAAACAAATACAGATGACAGAAACTTCTTGGAAGGAGTTCTTGTATCTCAAGTTGACCCACAGGGTATTGCTTATAGATCCGGCATTAGGACAGGAGATATTATCTACTCTCTTGCCAGAATTAAAGTAAAGAACGTAGCAGAATTTAAAGACATTTTGTCTGAGCTTGATACAGAGAGAAATACAACTATCGGCGTAGCAAGAAACGGAAACAAGAGAATTTTCAGCTTAAATTTGTCAAAATAGATTTTTGTTACTATTTTATCTAGGCCTGGTCTAATGAAAATAAGAAACTTCTCTATCATTGCACACATTGATCACGGCAAATCTACTCTTGCAGATCGAATTATTGAACTCTGTGGAGGATTGTCAAAGAGGGAAATGACCTCTCAAGTGCTTGATACCTTGGAACTAGAACAAGAAAGAGGAATTACAATAAAATCTCAGACAGTCAATCTCCAATATGAAGCAGATGACGGAGAAATCTATCAATTCAATCTAATAGATACTCCCGGGCATGTAGATTTTGCGTATGAGGTATCAAGATCTTTATCAGCTTGCGAAGGAGCTATATTACTGGTCGATGCTTCCCAAGGGGTGGAGGCGCAAACCCTCTCAACTTGTTATAACGCAGTAGAAGAAGGGCTTACAATCATTCCTGTTTTAAATAAGATTGACCTTGATCAATCTGATCCTGAAAGAATAAAGAAAGAGATTGAGGAAATAATTGGTGTAGATGCTTCAAATGCCCCTGCTATAAGTGCAAAAAATGGAACGGGCATAAAGGAAGTCCTTGAACAGGTTGTTAGTCTCATTCCACCGCCCGATGTAGAGATGGAAGAAGCATTGCAAGCTTCAATCATAGATTCCTGGTTTGATAATTATCTTGGTGTAGTCTCTCTTGTAAGAGTAGTTAAAGGTAAGATAACAAAAGGAGATAAAATAGAAATATTTTCTAAACAAGAAACTCATACCGTAGACAAGATCGGTGTCTTTACTCCTAAGATAACCGACTTAAAAGAATTAAACTCGGGACAAGTTGGCTTTATTTGTGCGAGTATTAAGGAAATCAGAGGAGCGCCTGTAGGAGATACCATAATCAAAGCAAATTCGGGCACCCCTAATCTTGAAGGCTTTCAGGAAGTAAATCCCCAAGTTTATGCTGCACTATTTCCTCAAGACTCCGACGATTTTGAAGCATTTAGAGAAGCGCTAGAAAAGTTATGTTTGAATGATGCATCACTTCAATATGAACCCGAACATTCCGAAGCATTAGGCGCGGGATTTAGATGCGGATTTTTGGGCACATTGCATATGGAAATCATATCTGAAAGACTGAATAGAGAATATGGAATGAATCTAATAGCAACTGCTCCAACTGTTGCCTATGAAGTTTTAACAACCGGTCAGGAAGTGAGGAGAGTTGAGAATCCTAGCGCACTCCCTGATTCTTCAAAAATTAACAAGATTCTTGAGCCAATAGCACGAGCGAATATACTTGTACCTAGCACCTATATTGGATCTGTTATGAAGCTTTGTAATGATCGACGAGGCAAACAAGTCAATATGAGATATGTGGGTGGACAAGTTGAGTTATCTTACGACTTGCCATTGAGTGAAATAGTTGTTGATTTTTTTGATAGGTTAAAATCTGTTAGCAAAGGCTATGCTTCTTTAGATTACTTTTTGGACAGATACGAGGAGTCTGATGTTATAAAATTGGATATATTGCTCAACGGAGACAAAGTTGACGCATTAGCTTACATGGCTCATAGATCTGTTGCGAATACCAAAGGAAGGCAATTTACTGAGGCACTGAAAGAGGTAATACCAAGGCAACAATTCGATGTAGCAATTCAGGCTGCAATCGGTGCAAAAATTATTTCTCGCCAGACTGTAAAGGCCTATAGAAAAGATGTAACTGCAAAACTTTATGGTGGTGATGTTACGAGGAAAATGAAACTCCAGAAGAAACAAAAGGAAGGTAAAAAGAGAATGAAAAATATTGGAAGAGTAGAAGTGCCCCAAGATGCATTTTTATCTGTCTTAAAAGTAGGCGACTAAAATGCTTTCTAATGGATTAATCTTTTCGATTTTAATTGAGTTAATCGGCTTTTTTCTTTGGATAATTTTTGCTAGAAAAGGTCAAACAAGATACAAGGAACTGACCAGTGCTTTGATGTTTGTTATTGCCCTTATTATCCTTTATCAAGTATTCAAGTTAAATCTAGACTTTGGTCTAGTCTTGGCTTTTGCAACCATATTCTCTGCTTTTGCTTGGCTTTTGGGTAAATTAATAAATCTTCAGGAACTACAAAAGGAAAGTAAATCTTATTTCTTTATCCTTCTTATAATTACATGTATTAGATCTTTCGCTTATGAGCCTTACCAGATACCAAGCAGATCCATGGTTCCTGGATTGCAAGTGGGCGACTTTGTATTGGTTAATAAACATGCTTACGGTCTGAAGTTTCCAGGAACTAACTATCTAATCTCTGATTTAAATTATCCAGAAAGAAATGATGTTGCTGTTTTTATACCCCCACATACACTCTGCGATACTGAAGCTACTGAGGCAAGGCCTGATTTATCTCTATTATCAACTGCTGAAAGTCAGTTGTTTCTGAAGAAATTCACCTCCTTGCAAGAAAGTAGGTGCACTCCAGGCGGTATAAAATTTGTCAAGAGAATCATGGGCATTCCTGGTGATAAAGTTGAAATAAAAGGGTACGAAATTTGGATCAATGGAAACAAAATAAACCAAAAATTATTATCCTCAAATAAAGATGAAAATCTTTTTGAAGAAACTATTGATCAAGAGGTCCATGTAGTCAGGACACTAGGTCTTAGCGAATATGCACAACACTCATGGGTGGTGCCTCAGGGGTATTACTTAGCTATAGGAGACAATAGAGATAATAGTTTGGACAGTAGAGCTTGGGGTTACTTTTCAGAAAAATATTTAATTGGAAGAGCTGATTATATTTGGATGCATTGGCCTTCATTTTCATCCTTTCCTACCTTAGCTAGAAATAATAAGATTCGGTAGTGGAAAATAACTTAAACAATTTGGGATATTCCTTTAAAGATACTAAGCTTTTGCAATTAGCACTGACCCATAAGAGTTATTCTGGTGAAAATAATGAGAGACTAGAGTTTCTTGGCGATTCAATCTTGAGCTTATACGTTTCAGAGAAGTTGTTCAATTCGTATAGTGATCTTGACGAAGGTACCTTAACTATTCTTAAAGCCGGAATAGTAAGTAGAGAAAATCTGAATTCGATTGCCAATAAAATCGGCATCGCTAATAGTATAAAATTAGGAAAAGGGGAGACGCTCAAAAATAATTCTATTCTTGGGAATACTCTGGAGGCATTGGTAGGTGCTGTTTTTCTTGATTCTAATTTCGATATAGCAAAAACTTTTCTAGACAATATATTTGGAGATGATTTTCTAGATATAAAAGATATTAGACATCTGAAAGACCCAAAATCCCACTTACAAGAAATTGTTCAGAAATATTACAAGAGTCTGCCTGTTTACGTTACCAGCAATGTTTCAGCTTCAACAAATATCAAAAAATTTGAAGCAGTCTGTACCGTAAAGGAAGCGCAACTTAGTTCAAGAGGAACGGGTAGTAATATAAAAAAAGCCGAACAAGAAGCCGCTTCAGAAATGCTCGGATTATTAAGCCATGAATAATACTAAGTCTGGCTACGTATCTATTGTTGGAAAAACAAACGCAGGAAAATCTACACTTTTGAATAATATACTAGGTCAAAAAATTGCAATTACCTCCAGGAAACCCCAAACAACGAGACATAGATTTTTGGGCATCAAAACTTTAGATTGTAATCAAAT
>CEQX01026372.1_pt1 | contig 28830 bp, 29 predicted proteins | sample 356261 | NCBI WGS metagenome assembly CEQX01 (sample SAMEA2621076, study PRJEB7988) | marine metagenome | isolation source: saline water (ENVO:00002010), including | reverse complement strand
CCAGGGAATGTTTCCAACGTATATATTCATCAATTTTCCTTTTCTATTCAGTAGCATTATTGCCACGCGCGCAACTATACCTGTGTATATTTAATTATCAATAAGTAATTTAATTAAATGTGTAACTAAAAATGGTAACTGGTTTTAGTCATTACCTTTGCGATCAAACCCATTAATTTTTTTACGCCTTCTGGTAATTCAGCAGCACCTGACTCAAGAGCTTCTTCGCTATGATGAGCTTCATCAATAGCCATTTGTTCAAGAATAGCCGAAGTTTTTTTGTCATCTACAGGAAGAAGATCTAAATGACTTTCAAGATGTCTTACGACTTGTTCTTCAGTCTCATGAACAAATCCAAGACTCCATTTGTCACCAGCCAAACCAGCAATTGCACCCATTGTGAAGGATAGACCATACCAGACAGGATTTAGAACACTTGGCTTTTCATTCAACTCTTCTAATCTTTTATTACACCAAGCGAGATGATCCAGTTCTTCTTGAGCTGCCTCATCCATTTTTTCACGGGTTCCTTCAAGTCTTGCGGTTAAGGCTTGCCCTCTATATAAACCTTGAGCTGAAACTTCTCCAGCGTGATTGATTCTCATTAGGCTAGCGGAAATACTTCTATCAATTTCATTTAATGAATCGTCTTCAATATCTTTAGCGGGATATTCTCTTGATTGATCTTGATAATTTTGGAGCGAAAATTTCAATCCTTGATCAATTTCTTTAATAACCTTGTCAACCAAATCCATTTAATTTTCTCTTTTTACTGCTTTGTATCCTATATCTTTCCTGAAGTAGGAATTTTTCCAAGATATTTTTGATACGGCATTATAAGCTTTCTGCTGCGCAGAGTGAACAGAAGATCCAAGGGATGTAACACAAAGAACTCTTCCTCCATTTGATTTAACAACACCATTTTCTACTTTAGTCCCTGCATGAAATACCTTCAGATCACTCTGAGATTCAGGCAAGTTTTTAATGTCTTGATTATTTTCATATTGAAAGGGATAGCCTTTTGAAACCATTACAACACCCAGCGATTTTCTATCATCCCAATCAAGCTCTGAATTTTGGAGTTTGTGTTTGCATGCATCTAAGCAAAGCTTAGCTAAGTCAGATTTTAGCCTCATCATTATGGGCTGCGTCTCTGGATCACCAAATCTACAATTAAATTCTAGAACTTTCAGATTATTACTAGAGTCTATCATCATGCCTGCATAGAGGAATCCGATATATTTTAATCCTTCCTTTTCTAAGCCTTGCAAAGTTGGATATATGACCTCATTCATAATTTTATTGTGAATTTCTTTGTCAACTATTGGGGCAGGTGAGTAAGCACCCATGCCTCCGGTATTGGGACCCTTATCTCCATCATCTCGAGCCTTATGATCTTGCGATGACGCAAACGGTATTGCTGTTTTGCCATCTGTCATAACAATGAAACTCGCTTCCTCGCCAAACAAACATTCTTCTATGACTACTTTCTTTCCAGCATCACCAAATATTTGAGAATTCATCAACTCATGAATTGTTTCTTTAGCTTCGTCGAGGGTATTAGCTATTGTCACCCCTTTTCCGGCAGCTAACCCATCGGCTTTTATAACAATAGGACACCCTTTTTTTTCGATAAAATCTAAAGCTTCTTTTTCGTTAGTGAAAGATTCGTACTGAGCGGTGGGGATTGAGTATTTTTCTAGAAAGATTTTCATAAACTCTTTTGATCCCTCAAGCTGAGCAGCTTCCTTGGTAGGACCAAAACACATTAAGTTCATTTCCTCAAATCTATTGGTAATTCCATTAACTAATGGATCTTCAGGTCCGACTATAGTCAGATCGATCTGTTCAGATTTTGCAAAATTTATAAGACCCTCTATATCAGACGAATCGATATTAATATTTGTGATCTTTTCTTCTAACTCAGTGCCTCCATTCCCTGGAGCAACAAATATGTCAGTTACTTTTGGACTTTGTGATATTTTCCAAGAAAGTGCATGTTCTCTTCCACCACTTCCAATTATTAAGACCTTCATTGTCAGTGACGAAAATGCCTCATTCCAGTAAACAACATAGCCATTCCAGCCTCATTGGCAGCATCAATTACCTCTTGATCTCTCATTGATCCTCCCGGTTGAATTACTGAAGTAATTCCTATATTCGCTGCAGCATCGATACCATCTCTGAAAGGGAAAAAGGCATCTGAAGCCATGCAACATCCTTTAGTTTCAAAACCTCTTTCTAGAGCTTTTGAAGCTGCTATTTGAGCACTATCAATTCTACTCATTTGTCCAGCACCTATTCCGATTGTTTGGAAATTTTTTGTATAAACTATCGCATTTGATTTAACGAATTTACAAACTTTCCAAGCAAACAAACAATTCTCAATTTCTTCCTTACTGGGCTCTCGGTCTGAAACAATTTTTATATCCTCTTTAGAAATATGACCAATATCATTGTCCTGAATGAGCAATCCACCATTCACACTGAGAAATTTAGGCTCCTGATTAGGGGAACCTAAAGCTTGAGTTTCTAGGAGTCTAATATTTTCCTTTACGGAAAATGCATTTTGAACTTCTTTACTGATTCTCGGCGCTATTATGACCTCTACAAATTGGTTTTCGAGAATCTTATTAGCTGTTGATAAGTCTAAGGGCTCATTGAAGGCAATTATTCCGCCGAATGCAGATGTCTCATCTGATGCAAAAGCTTTCTCATAGGCTTCAAGAATATGTTTACCTAGAGCAATCCCGCAAGGGTTGGCATGTTTCACTATTACACATGCAGGATCAGTGAATGTTTTAACGCACTCGTATGCAGCATCAGTATCAGCGATGTTATTATAAGAAAGTTCTTTTCCCTGAAGTTGAATGGCACTAGAGATACCTCTTTCATGCTTGTTGTCTGCCTCCACATAAAATGAAGCTGACTGATGAGGATTCTCACCGTACCTTAATTCCTGTTTCAATTCATATCTTCCAAAAATATATTTAGGAAGACTACCTTCCTGTTCATTCAAATAATTTGAAATTGCCGCATCATAATTTGCTGTATGTGTAAAAGCTTTTGCGGCCAGTCTTTTTCTAGTCTTCAGTGAAAGGGACCCATCATTGTCATTGATCTCATTCAGGACAAATTGATAATCGTTGGGTTCTACTATAACTCCTACATAAAGACTATTTTTAGCAGAAGACCTGATCATGCTCGGTCCACCAATATCAATATTTTCTATGGCAATTTCTAAAGTTGTTTCTTTTTTTGAAACAGTCTCAATAAAAGGATAGAGATTTACGACAACCAGATCTATTTCCTCTATTTCATTTTGAGTTACCACTTCCTTATCAATTTCTCTTCTAGAAAGGATGCCACCGTGAACTTTAGGATGGAGTGTTTTAACCCTGCCATCCATAATCTCAGGAAAGCCTGTGTGAGCGCTTATGTCTATTGCATCTATACCTGAATCTTGTAGTGTTTTGAGTGTTCCGCCTGTTGAGATTATTTCTATTCCATGATCTTTGCTCAATGACGAACAGAATTCCACTATACCTTCTTTGTTTGAAACACTGACAAGAGCTCTTTTGATTTTTTGATAGGCAGGTTGCGCCATCGTTGACTAAAGCAGTTTGTGCTCTTTTAGTTTTGTTCTCAACGTTCCTCTATTTATCCCTAAGATCTTACTAGCTTGGGATTGATTATCATTACACTCCTTCATGACAATCTCCAACAGGGGCAACTCCACTTCTTTAAGTACCATATTGTAAATATCAGTAGGCTTTTCTCCTTCTAACTCCTTGAAATATTTACGCATGCTTTTTGAAACTTGATAACTTAACTGTCTGCCTTCGCCGTTAAATTTTTTCTTTTTGTTTTGAGTCACTTGATTAAATTTCAGTCAGTTGTAATTTCTAAAAGGACTACGAATAATACCCCACAAATTTAATCTTTCAAGAAATTTAGTAATTTACTGAAGAATTGCTTTTCATCAGATACACTCTTAAAAGTTTTAAATATTTTTAATAACAGTTTGCTAAATTTATGAACCACACAAGAACCTATCTAGATGTTCACTTTGTTGAGGGAGAAACCATATCTTTATGTAGAAAAGATTTTCATCATGAACTAAATGTGCTTAGAAAAAAAGCAGGTGACAAATTTGTAGTTTTTGATGGCAAAGGAAATTCTGCATTAGTTGAAGTGGTTTTCATAAATAATAAAAATTTTGAAATTATGGTTCTCGAAAAATTCCCTCCTTCGCCGAGAGAGGGCATTCTGATTGATTTAGGTCAAGCCTTGATAAAGAAAGAGCCTTTCAATTTTGCTCTTCAAAAAGCAACCGAACTAGGAGTTGCTTTTTTTTCTCCTCTCGTGACCGAAAGGGTGGTTGTCTCAAGAAAGCTTAACAAATCTCAAAGAAAAATGGATAGGTGGATGCAGACTGCAAAAGGAGCTTGTGAGCAATGCGGTGAAAACTGGATGCCTGAAATAACCGAACCTATTGATCTAATGGATTGGTCGATCAAAAGTCAATCAAAGACTAAACTAGTACTTTATCCTGAAGCAGAAATTAGAATTTCTGAAATAGAAATTGATCATTCTGTTTCTCTTGCAATAGGCCCCGAAGGAGACTTTACGGAGACTGAAATTGAAATATTGCAAGGAGCGAAATTCATCCCTGTCAGAATGGGTAAACGAATATTAAGAGCAGAAACTGCAGCCATATCTGCACTGAGTGCTATAAGATATGCCGCTAAAGAATTTTGATTAAAGATAGCTAGGAGAGGAAATGAAATTAGGCGTTGTTATGGATCCCATTGAGAGTATTAATTTCAAAAAGGATAGCACTTTGGCGATGATGCTTGAGGCACAAGAAAGAAATCATGAAATAACCTATATTACTTCAAATTCCTTATTCATTAAATCTGGAGAAGCCTATGCCCAATCCTCACGGATAGAAGTTAGAAATGATCCTTCGGATTGGTTTTCACTTGGTGAAGAAAAGAGAATCAAGCTCTCTGAACTTGATTCAATATTGATGAGACAAGATCCTCCATTCAATTCAGAATATATTTACAATACCTATATTTTAGAAATGGCCTCAAGAAGCGGAGTTAATATTTTCAATAACCCTAAGAGTTTAAGAGACTGTAATGAGAAGGTATTCGCAACTGAGTTTCCTCAGTGTTGTACGAAACATCTAGTAAGTTCGGAGAGAAGTTTATTATTGGAATTTGTAGAAGATCATGGAGATACAGTAATTAAACCTCTCGACGGAATGGGAGGGGCTTCGATCTTTAGAATAAAAAAAAATGACCCAAATTTAAATGTAATTCTTGAAACTGTCACAGATCATTTCTCTCAAAAGGTAATGCTACAGGAATACATACCTGAAATATTGGAGGGAGATAAGCGCATACTGGTTATAAATGGAAAACCAATTGATGCTGCAATTGCCAGAATACCTGCTGATGGGGAACTTAGAGGAAATCTCGCTGCTGGTGCATCAGCTGTAGCTAAGTCATTATCTGATAGAGATTTATGGATATGCAATGAAGTAGGACCCTCCTTAATTGAGAGGGGTTTAGTACTTGTTGGCTTGGATATAATTGGCGATTTTTTAACTGAGATCAATGTAACTAGCCCAACTTGCTTTAAGGAATATAAAGAGCTTTGTGATATTGATGTGGCAAAAAAATTCATTGACTCAGTTGAAATATTGACCCAATGAATGAGAATCCTCCCAAAGTAATTATGGCATTTGATTTTGGAATGAGAAATATTGGTATTGCTATTGGACAGGAAATTACAAAAACTGCATCTACTTTCTATTCGATTAGAGCTGACGATGGCCTTCCTGATTGGGCTGAATTAGACAAGATTATTGAAGAATGGAAACCTGATATTTTTGTAGTTGGCGACCCTCTGAATATGGATGGAACCAGAAGTAACATACAAGAATCAACAGATAGGTTCTCAATTTACATAAATAAAAGATATGATATTAAAGTTGAGAAGACTGATGAAAGATTGTCTAGCAGAGAAGCTGAGGAAAGGTTGGAGGCAGTACCGATTGGGGTAAGAGATTCCTCAAATAAGCATAGCATCTCCGCTCAAGTTATTTTGGAAGATTGGTTTAGGAGTAAAGTTTAGTGGCAGGTTCCATACCTCAAGATTTTATAAGAGATATTATTGACACTACTGATATTGTTTCTTTAATAGATTCGTATGTTCCATTAAAAAGAAAAGGAAGTAATCATTGGGCTCAATGTCCATTCTGTGATGATGGAAAAAATCCCTCTTTCAGTGTAAGCGAACAAAAACAATTTTATTTTTGTTTCAAATGCCGTGCTACAGGAAATGTCGTAGGGTTCTTACAATCTCACCAAGGTTATGATTTTGTAGAATCAATTGAAGCATTAGCAGCTCGGGCAGGAATGGAGGTTCCTTATGAAAATAACAATAGTTTTACTTCAGAGAAAAATCCTATTTATGAAGCTTTGAAATTTGCAATGGTGTTTTTTGAAGATAATTTAGCGAATTCAAATAACTCTAATCATGTAAGAAACTATATACTCAAAGAAAGGAAAATTTCTGCAGAGGTTTGTAAAAAGTTTTCACTTGGTTATGCCAGTAATTCATGGGATGAACTTACTACTAAGTTATTAAAAAAAGGAATATCAGGTGATACGTTGATTAAGGCGGGCTTATCAAAAAAGAATAAAGACAATAAATTATTTGATGTTTTCAGAGATAGATTGATGTTCCCTATCAAAGATAGAAAAGGCAGAGTTGTAGGATTCGGAGGAAGGGTTATGAATCCTGAAGATCAGCCTAAATATCTCAATACTGGAGAAACCTCGGTTTTCCAAAAAAGTCGTGAATTGTACGGTCTTTACGAAGCTTTAGAATACAGAAAAGACTTTAATAACATTTATGTTGTTGAAGGTTATATGGACTCTATAGCTATGTATGAACATGACATGAAAAATTCTGTTGCCACGCTGGGTATAGCTACTAATAGATTCCATATACAAAAGTTATTACAGATAGTTAAAGAGATAGTATTTTGTTTCGATGGTGACGATGCTGGTAGAGGTGCCGCATGGGGGGCTTTGAAAAATGTATTACCCTCCATCACAGACGGTACTGAAATTAAATTCCTTTTCTTACCTGAAGGAGAAGATCCTGCGAGTTTACTGGAGAGGACTTCGGCTGAGGAGTTTAAATCAATGTCTCAAAAATCCACCCTTTTATCAGAATATTTCATAGAAAGACTTACCAAAGCTTCTGAGTTGACTTCTATTGAACAAAGAGCGGCTTTGGCATCAAAGGCAATGGATCTTCTATCGACGATGCAAAAAAGTTCAATCAAAAGACTTTTAGAGGACGAAGTTTCAAAAGTTACTGGGCTAGATGTCACGGATTTAAAGACTCACAGTAGAACTATAAATTATCCATCTAGAGCAAGGAGTAATGCAAATAATGATTCTGAAGTACAAAAGAGCTTCGAGACAACTGGATTAGGATCAAAAATACTTTCAGTTATCTTAACGTATCCTTACCTAGTTAGAGAGATAGATGATCTAGAAAAATTTGAAAATTTTAATGAGCCTGAAGTCAAGCTTATGATTGAGGTAACAAAATTCTTTAAGGAAAGACCTAAAGATGGCATCTCTGATTTACTCGGTACTCTAGATAAAGATGCTGCATCTTTTATTGGAGCTTTAATCTCTATGAATGATATTGTGGATGAGCAAAACTCAAGTGATTACCTTCAAGATTGCTTATTTAAACTCAAGAAATCTGACTCCGTCACAAGAATAATCGAACTTAAAGAGATATTCAAAAAAGGTCAGTTATCTGAAGATGAAACATTCGAACTCCAGCAACATTTATTGTCCAACATTCATAAACTAGAGGAACCTGAAAAAAACCTTCTTAGGGAGCTGAGTTACAAATCAAATTAAATTATTAAAAGTAAGGAAATTTAGAAAAAAAACTAATATAATTGCGCACCCTTCAAAGTTGTTATGGCAAGAAAAGCAAAAAATCCACAAATAGAAATAAAAGACAAAGAAGTTGAGGTTTCTGAGGAATCCGAAGAAATACTCTTTGGCGAAGAAGATCTCGAAAACTCTGGACTTAGAGAGCTAGTCGATAAAGGCAAGGATCAAGGATTCCTGACTTATGAAGATATTAACTCAATGCTTCCGGAAGACATCTCCGATCCCGATCAAGTTGAGGAAACGATTCAAATGTTAATGGATATCGGTATAGAGGTTCTTGAATCAACAAGTTCCTCATCAGACGATAGCTCAGAAGCAGCTCCTGAAACTATTGCAGACACAAGAACAACTCTAACAACAGTAGAATCTGAAGTTGGACGCACAACTGATCCAGTTAGACTGTATATGCGAGAGATGGGTACTGTTGACCTATTAACTCGAGAAGGTGAAATCGCAATAGCTAAAAGGATTGAAGAGGGTGCTAGAGAACTATTACATGCTTGTTGCTTTTATCCCGGAATAGTCGACAGAATTCTCGATGAATACCAAGAAGTTGTGTCAGGAGAGAGAAGATTATCTGAAGTGCTAGTTGGATTCATGGATATCGAAGAGGGAATACCGCCCCCAGCTTTGGCACAAAAGAAAGAAAAGGAAGAAAAAGGTGAATCTGAGGAAGAGGAAGCATCAGGGCCTGACCCTGCGGAAGTAAAAAAGCGTTTTACTGCCCTCAAAAGACAATTCAACAAGTCAGAGAAAGCTTGCACCAGGACTAGAACCAGCAAACCAGCAATTAAAGAACAACAAAAACTTGGTGAGATTTTTCAGTTTTTAAAGTTATCACCTACCCAATTTGAAATCATTGCTGATCCTGCTAGGGACGCTCTGGAGATAATAAGAGAAGTTGAGAAATACCTCTTCACTATTTATGTTAAAAGAGGAAGGATGCCTCGAAAAGAGTTTATACAAGATTTCTCAGGCAATGAAGCAGATCCTTCGTGGTCAGAAAAAATGGCAAAATCAAGGAAACCTTGGGCTAAAGAAGTTAAGGCTAATTTAGCTGAAATCGTAAGGCTGCAAAATAAGCTATCAAGGTTAGAAAAGATTATTCAGCTACCAATTAGTGAAATAAAAGATATAAATAGGCGAATGTCTATAGGAGAGGCTAAAATCAGACGAGCCAAAAAAGACATGGTTGAAGCAAACCTTAGATTGGTAATCTCTATAGCAAAAAAATATACAAATAGAGGGCTTCAATTCTTGGATCTAATCCAAGAAGGAAATATAGGTTTAATGAAAGCTGTTGATAAGTTCGAATACAGAAGAGGTTATAAATTCTCAACATATGCCACTTGGTGGATTAGACAGGCAATTACAAGATCAATCGCTGATCAAGCAAGAACTATTCGAATACCGGTACATATGATCGAAACCATCAATAAGTTGAATAGAGTTTCTCGTCAAATGGTACAAGAGATGGGAAGAGAACCTACACCAGAAGAATTAGGCGAAAGAATGGATCTTCCAGAGGATAAAGTGAGAAGAGTACTTAAAATTGCTAAAGAGCCAATTTCGACTGAGACTCCTATTGGGGATGAAGAAGATACAACACTAGGAGATTTTATCGAAGACACTTCAATTGATGCCCCCGATATAGCTGCTATTGAAGAAAATCTGCAAGGAGCTACAGATGATATTTTAGGAAGTCTAACTGCCAGAGAAGCTAAAGTATTAAGAATGAGATTTGGTATAGGAATGAATACTGACCACACCTTAGAAGAGGTTGGAAAGCAGTTTGATGTAACCAGAGAGAGAATTAGACAAATAGAAGCTAAAGCACTCAGGAAATTGAGGCATCCTACAAGGTCCTCGCATTTAAAAGGTTTCCTCGACGAATAAAGGGCCTGTAGCTCAGTTGGTTAGAGCAGTGGACTCATAATCCATTGGTCGGAGGTTCGAGTCCTCCCGGGCCCACCATTATTACAACTCTCTAATCTCAGCATATACCTCTGTTGTACCGTCCCTTAAATGGATCAGAACATCATATGGCGTAAACTTTCCATCAACTTCCATTCCAGGTGATCCTAAAGGCATACCAGGTACTGATAAGCCTCTGGCATCTTTATTATTTTCTTTGAGAAATTTACGCACATACTTGCTCGGGACGTGACCTTCAAAAAAATATCCATCTGAAGATACTGCCGTATGGCATGATCTATATTTAGAATCAATTTTTAATTCATCTTTTATATTTATAAGACTTTGATGGTTCTTTGTCTTCAACAAGAAACCTTCAACTTTCATATGATCGACCCATTTCTTACAGCAACCACAAGTAGGTGTTTTATGCACTAACAGCGTGTCTTCCAATTCAATACCTTTAGTACTTACATTGGAAGGCTCAATTGCAATTATTGTGTTTAGTATTAGTAGAGAAAAAAACATTTTTAGCATAGTCACATTTTACACACTACTTAAGAAATTAATGCATATAACCCAAAATATCTCGTTTCAGTTGAGAATTGACATCAAAAATTCTTAATTCTATTTTCATTAACTTTAGCCATTAATATCAAAGCTGCAACAGCAGATAAAGGAAAAAGTAGGAACAATATGGCTAGCCCGAGGAAAAAGAATATTTTATGTTTGAATCCAGCAGACTTCACTTGAGCTTCTCCAAGTTGGAAATATTTAGTTGAGTATAGATAAGCAAAATCTTTATAACTTTCTTGCATTTTGTTAATCCAAAGTCTAAAGCTATGCAACCTATCGTCATAACGCATTGCATCAAGTGGAGGAACCGGAATGCTAGAGTGACATTGAACAATGCCGAAGATTATGAAGTCTCTCACGCCTGGATCTTTTCCATCTATGTATGATCCCTTGGAGGAGTTGAGGATATCTTCCCAATAAATAAATTGATCTCCATAGTCCTCTGGTTCCTTTTGGTTGAGTCTAAATTTTCCAATTCCTATTAGAAGAAACATATAGAAAGCAACAAAACTGAGGAGGAAATTAGATTTTGAATTACTTAAAAAGGATTTTGAGGTCTGACCGCCTTCAGAGAAGGCAATGAAAAACTTAAAAGGATTGTCTGTTCTATGCAAAACTCCTTGCCAAGACTTATTTGCAGCTTCTAGAGTCTCTTTTGTAACCGATTTAAAACCCAATCTTTCTATTATTTTAGTGGATTCTATTTCCCAAGGACCTTCGTCAATTGATACTGCTGGCATATAAATACCCCATTTTTTAAATACTTCTAGTGGAGGTATATTGACTAGTGAATAATCTGTTTTCTTAATATGCAAGGCGAGTAAAACTGCCTGTACCCAAGGAGAATGAGCGAAGCCATAAACTTTTACTTTCATACTTTACAATTGATTAAAGTTATTTACCTATGAAAGAGATTTTATTTTACTATGTTTGGATTATTCACTCTAAGGATAAATTTAAGTAAACAGAAAATTGGTAAAAAAATTTAACGCGTTTCCTATAAATAATTTACGGAGCATTTTTTTATCCGTAATGAAGGGCTTATTTTTAGTAATTTTGTCTTTAATTATAGTTTCTTGCTCAAGCGGAGGATCTAGTCAACAGGCAACTCCCGTAATTCAGCAAAACATTATAGTGGAGCAAGATGACAGAATAGAATTTGCCCCCTTTACCAAAGAGATGACCTCACCATGGGGTGAAGTTTCGATTGAATACTCAATGACAGGCCATCAACCCGCTTCTAAATGGCCCTCTAATGATAAATATAAGATAGAAGATTATGGTTTCTTGAGCGTTACAACTATTGGCACACATCCTGGAGATTCATATAACCCTGATGAGATTTCGGAGGCTGGTCCTTATTTTAATAATGCCCAATGGTTTGAAGCTAACCTTAATCAAGATGAACATTCCGATTTAATTTATATAGGAAATAACTGCTGCAACAGAGACTATGTTTTGGAAGATCTGATGTTAACTTTTTTGAATGACGGAAACGGTCATTTCCTATTATCGAAAGAGACGTTCGCTGATGGACAATTCCCATGCGTAAACGGAGGCAAAAGTTGGTTATCAGATGATATAGATACACTTCATCCTTGTGGGAATCAGGGAGACTACACTAATGGAAAGATTGTGGCAGATTTCAATGGTGACGGAATAAGCGATTACTACGATACAAGTATTTTATATCTCAGTAATAAGCAAGGAAAATTAGAAAATATGAGCTTCTCAAACTTGCCAAGTTTATTTTTTGAGAAAGGACATGGTCAAATATTTGTTCATGATGCCGCCTATGGGGATTTAGATGGCGATGGAGATTTAGATATATTTGTACCTATTTCTGACTATACATCCATAGGTTACAAATTTGGTGGAAACGAAGATCTATGCTCTGGGTGCACTGAAAATATTCCTTACACAGCATTAATTAATGATGGGAATGGAAATTTTGAGGCTAATCATCTAATTCCTCAGTTAGATTATTGGGTAAATGTTGATTACGATAATTGGGGTAATAATATTGATCAACTATGGCCAACTACTGCAACTATTGGTGATTTTGACAATGATGGATATGGTGATATTGCCCTAGGTTGGTTCAATCCAATAATAGCCGATAGGTATGGTTTTTCTGTAGAAAGCTCTGGGGTTGTATATTTCAACGATGGAAATAATGATTGGTCTAAAAGAAAATATTTAGAGCTACCCAAAAACTTTTTTGGAAGCAATGGCAACGCAAACGACATGGAGGTTTTAGACTTTAATAATGACGGGTATGCCGATATTTTGCTCGCATCAACCATTCACGAACCCTATTACACGTCAAGAGTTATTCAATTTTTTCAGAATGAAGGGGGCATATCTTTTAGGGATGTAACAACCGATATAAGCCCTGATCATGAAAAATATGCAAATGGTAACCCTTATTCTCAATGGTGGGTAGGTCAAGGAAAGCTTCATATCCTAGATTATGATCATGATGGCGACCTTGATATTGTTGATACAAATACAAGGACTACAGTTTACATTAATAATCAAAATTCATTTGATATCTATGATAATTTTGTCGATACAGATGAGGATGTTCTTCTTTGGCCTATAGAAATAGACGGAAAGTATCACTATGATTTCATTGGTTCGGATATTTCAAATTGTTTTGAGGATAGATGCGTTACAAATTTTTACCAATTGTTAGATCCGCCAGCATCTAATTTGATTGATGATTTTTTTCAAAAGCCTGATGGTTTTATTGACTCAATTTTCGAGGCCAGTTATCTCGGAGATTATTTGAGAGTAAAACCTGAAGATGGCTCGATACATTTTCACACTGATACACTGACTTCATCATTAGGTTACATTTCGCGCAATGATAAACTGGCTTTTTTCACCGGAAAAATAAGAGGATTTCATTACGGAAATTATGTTGGCACAAGTTACGATCAGGAATACTTTAGTTTTGGCCACATTGCTACAAGCTTATCAACTAACTCAATAAGCAATACAGAATGGTTTGGTAGCGGTAATGCCAATCTAAATCTCTTGGCAAATGAGACCTTCATTGAGCTTAATTTAATTAATAGCGATAGTTTTAGTTTGAATGCTGGTTATTTGGTCAATAAAACTAGAATAGACGAATTTTCAGAATACGGAAGCTTCGTCAATTTGCGCTATACAGAAAATAAATTTAAATATTTCGCTAAATTTGTAGATTTTAAGTACGGCTTTGATTTTCGATCATATAGCTTCAATTTTTCAGGAGGAAAAAGAGTCAACACAAACAAACAAAAATTTTCTATGAAAACTCGTGACGGTTTAGTCTTTACGAATGATGGGAATATTTCTAATGAGTATTTTTCTATGAGCATAATAAAAAATATTTTTTATTTAAAGGCGGTAAAAACCACATATTCTGAGACAAAAATCCTTGGAGGATTTCAAATAAATTTTTAAATGATTCTTAATATTCTGACCATTCTATTTCTTCTTTTGAGTCTATGGATTAATAACTCAGCTGTTTCCATCTTCCTTGGAATATTTCTAGCTCTATTGTTTAGAATTCCAGATAATTATTTTGTAAAAAGATACGGTTCAAAGATTCTCCAGACAGGTATTGTTTTTTTGGGAGGTAGTTTAAGCGTTAGTTCAGTATATGAAACAAATGCAGATTTCTTCGTTTGGATAACCTTATATGTGTTTTTGGCATTTGGTCTAGTTTTATTCCTGGGTAAAATTATTGGAATAAATGAAAAACTGACCTACCTATTAGCCTCCGGAACATCAATTTGTGGAGGCACTGCCATTGCTTCTGTTGCTCCATCAATAAGGGCTAAGTCCGAAGATTTGACTGCTGCAATAACGATAATCTTTATTTTGAATGCTATAGCAGTTTTGTTATTTCCTCTGGCCAATGAATATTTGGAATTGAGTGATAGACAATTTGGAGCTTGGGTTGCCCTTGCAATACATGATACTGCTTCAGTAGTAGGTGCCGCTTCGTCAGTTAGCGAAACATCCGTCGAAGTTTCAGCAACTTTAAAGGTAGCTCGGACTCTTTGGATTGTCCCTTTGGTGATTTTCTCCTCATGGTTATACAGGAGTAAAAAAGATTCTTTTGGCTTACCTGTTTTTGTAATCTTCTTTATAGTTGCTGTAGCACTTAATACTTTGTTTAATCCTAGTGAAATAGTTGTTTCTTATCTGAAACTAACTAATGAAGTTTGTCTCTTAACAGGTCTATTTTGTATTGGAACCCAGATAAATAAAGAAAACTTAATGAAATTACAAATTAAGCCAGTTGTTCTGGCTTGTATTTCATGGACGCTGATAATCCCAACCTCGTTATTTTTAGTGTTGAGCCTTTAAGTTAAAATTTCTTTTCCTGCTTCTCACATTCCCCCTTTGCAAGTATTTCAATCTTTGGATCTTTCCCTTTTTTCCCATCGACTCTTTTCAACCAAATATCGCCTTTAATTTTTGCTTTACCAGTAAACCAGTTAATCTCATTAGTTAAACGATAAATATCTACTTTAAACTCAGGATAGCTTGGATGCATAGCGCCATTCTCTAGGAAATGTGTAACCGTCAATCCAGTTTCTTTCTTCTCTTTCCTCCAGTCACTTTGGGTTATCCAAACTGGTGCAGGTTCTATAACATAATCAAGCTCTAGAAGATCTTCTGAAATTTCATCTAATACCCAATATTGGGTTACTTCGATCTTATTTTTGTCCCATGCATCTTTGTTCAGTGTCTGTTTCGCTCTATTCAAAAAAAAGATTGATTGGGTAGTTGTAACTGCAACATTCTTTGCTATTTCTACCGCTTCATTGAAATAATTTCTTCTGAAATCTTCATAAGTTATGGAGTAATTTCCTTCTAACTCACACAAAACTTTTTTATTCTCTTTTTCGGAGTATAAAAAACCAGAACTAAGGACAAAACTTAATAGGAAAGTTATTTTTTTCATGCTAAAAATTAATTTTATGCTTATATTTTCTTTGACGAAGTTATATTTTTTATAAAACTCACTTCTTTTTCACTAAAGGCAGATCCGTCTTTTCTTAATATGTCATGAAACCAAGTTTCGGGCTCAGGTATCTTTTCTCCTTCTTCTAAAAAGTCACCTTCTTCTTTTCTTTTTTTCAGCTCAAGAATTGTAGACCAACCAAAGTGAGTTTGACTTTTTCCAGCTACAAGACCCCAATTATAACAACCGATTTTATTTTCCTTAAAAATGGGCAAGCTAAACTCAAATGTAGATCCAAATTCTCTTGCCATGTATTCAGTACAAATGAGAGGCCTCTTATATTTCTCTAATCTTTTTATTGTTGCTTGAAGTTTTTCAGCTTCGTAAGTATGGAAAGTTATAACGTCTGAGTTTTGTGCATTAATTTCAATTATCTCCTTACCAACCGAACCATCTAGACATGATGTTAATGGCTGCATTGGCCTTACTTCATGGGCCCACTCCCATACTAATTTCAATAGAGTTAAAGTTTTTTCGCCAATGCCAAATTGGCCGGGCTCATTGTAAATATCCCAAATTAAAATTCTTTCGTCCTCGCCAAATTCAGAGAGTATTTCTTGGATATATTTTTTAAGCCTCTGCGCTTCGGCATGTTTTGGATTATCATAGATTTGATGAACTAAAGCCATCCCAGGACTTTGTTTCCATCCTGAATTATGAACTCCTCTTACTGGCTTTGGCTGCTGGCCTAATTTTGGATAGGGTCTATGGCAATCGTCTAACAATACGAGCATTGGTTTTATTTTCAATTTATTACATATTTCCAGAAACTCATTCAGAGTATTTTTAAAACTAACATGATCATTCCAAAGCAAATCATGTAAATAAACTCTTACAGAATTGAAGCCAAGCTGATGAGCCCACGAAAGCTCCTTCTCATTAATGTCTTTATCAAATGACTCAGCTTGGAACATTTCCAGCTGATTTATTGCATTACTTGGTAAATAATTACATCCAACTAGCCAGTCTTTATCTTCATACCACTGAAACGCTTCTTCTTTGCTCCATTTTTTCATTATTTAGATTGTTTTTAAGCATTTGGTCATACCCTTTATAAAAATACCTTGCCTAGCTATTTCACACTGTTCTTTTAATCTGAATGCACTTGGGTAATAAATCCATTCGCAGCTTTTACAAGGCTTTATGAAGAGACTGTAGTCATCCGAGTTTGAGGTTTGAGAAAAACTAATTAAGAAAATAGTTTGTACTAATAATAAAATTCTTTTCATATTTTTTAATCTTATAATCTATAAAACGACAATGAGTATTATAAGCACAAAAGACTTGGATATATATTTTGAAAGGAGCTCTCCCAAAGAGAACGGACCTGTTTTATATATTGGAGGAACTGGGGGAGATCTTAGGAATAAACCTAATCAGTTAGACTCACCTATAACAGAGTATTTCGAAGTAATAAGTTATGATCAAAGAGGTTTGGGTCAAACCTCAAAACCCTCTGGAGCATACACAATGCAACAGTATGCCGATGATGCAGCAAATTTGTTGAATGAACTTGAGCTAGAAAATATTCCTATAATTGGAGTTTCTTTTGGAGGCATGGTTGCTCAAGAATTAGTCAAAAGACACCCAAGCAAGGCTAGTAAACTTGTTCTTGCATGTACATCAGCTGGTGGTCAAGGAGGCTCATCCTATCCTCTACACGAATTGGAGGAATTCGAAGAAGAGGATAGATTAGAAAAATATATAAAGATAAATGATCGAAGAATATCAGATGAATGGATAAGGAATAATCAAGATTTATTCAACTCCTTAAAACAAAACACACAGAAAAGAACACCTTATAAGCCTGACTCTTATAACCTTCTTAAACAATTGTTAGCTAGGAAAGCGCACAACACTTTTGAAGACCTGAAAAAAATTGATATTCCTGTATTTTTAATGGGAGGCAAATACGATGGAATTGCTCCCAAATCAAATATGGAAGCTATGCATCAAGAGATAAAAAAAAGTAAATTAAGATTTTACGAAGGAGGACATCTTTTTATGATACAAGATAAAAAAGCCTTCAAAGAACTTGTAGAATGGTTGCTACTTTAATTTAGCGATCTTCGAAGCTGTATTCTCCCAAGAAGACCTCATATCACTGTCTAAAGAAGAGAGAGAAGGAGGAATATTATAACGTTTAAGAATTTTTCTAACTATTTTTCCGTTTTCAGTCATGTCAATATCTATAATGTTCAATGCCGCGTGGTCTTGGTCATATTTTGAAGCAAGAGATATATCAATATCATTGACCCAACACATAATGGCAGCATTCACGGCCCCGTGGAGAAAGGCAGCAATATTAGCAGTTTCCTCTTTTAAGATTTCTTCAATTTGTTTAGCCACTCTGTCAAAAAATTCGTCCGCATCCTCTGTACCCCCAATCAATTCTTTTGCTTTGGAATCCTCAAATAAGTAACCAAATTTCTTTATGTCTGTCTCCATTAAAAGACTTGGATCCCATTGATATTCTTTAAGAAGGGGGAAACATTCAATTTCAATACCTCTTCTCTTTGCTATGTGTTGACCTGTTTGAAGGGTCCTTGGAAGGCCAGAACATATAATTCTTTCAATTAAAAAATCTTTCGTGTTTTCGTCAATCAAAAGTGCTTGTTTCCTGCCATTTTCTGTCAAATCAACTAAATCAGGATTTTTCACAACTTTCCCTGAACCTGTGTAATCTACTTCACCATGCCTGAATAGATACAATCTCTTTCTAATATATCCATCCAGAGATTTATGTATATTCTTAGACATTACCCCAAGCCTTGTTGCGATATAAAATTCTCAAAAGAATCTAAACAACCGGAATAATGAACAGTTTCCATATTTCTTTTCATCATTTCTCGCCAGTTTTGCTTAGACTTCTCTTGTTCAGGATCTTTATAACCATCAATCGATCCTAGAGTAAAACCGATATACTGAATCCACATATTAATGAATATAAGTTTCGTATCATCAAACAGCTGATCAAAAGGGTAAGAGCTCTTTATGTCTTCATTGGTTTGAGTTAATGATTCATAATAAATTTTAGTTAGCTCCTCTAGTCTATGAATCATTCCGCTTTCTAAGGAATATGAGTTAAACCAGAGTTGACTGAATTCGTTACTAGCTGGACCAGCAGCCCACATTTGCCAATCAATAATCCCAATCGTTTTCCCATCATTAGATTTAAATATATTATTTCCCCTTGCGTCGCCATGAGTGATAGTTCGCGGTCGATTTTGAAGCTCTTCAATTAGCTTTTGCTGAATAAGTTTTGCATTCTTGGAATTGTAGATTTCATTTATTCTTAAGATAGTATCTTGCGTCTCAGAGTCGACCATTGAAAGAAGATCTTCATTATAAACCTCTTTCCATTTTGGTAGAACTTGGTGCCATGCAGTAGTTCCCTCATCCCAAAAACTATCATTTAAAGATTGCCAATGAGCTTTATACGGACCCAATCCAGCTTCGTTAGAAATAGGTTCATTCCAACATGCGGCATGAAAAGCTCCCAAGTCTTTCATTAGCATGACGGTATCATCGAAGTCCATAGGATTTTCAAACTGGTCAAAGGGCGTCCAATTTTCAATACTGAAATCTTCTAGCACTAAACAAAATTCTTTGCATTCCTTATCACTTTCATCCCTAAATATAGCGTAGCACTCAGGAACTCTTATCGTATTTTTAACTTTGTTTATAAGAGTAGAATAGAAATAAACCTCTTTCGCGTAGACTTGTGTAGATAAACAAAGCTCGACAACTTCCGGAATCTCTTTAGTACATTTTACAAAACAACTTCTTGGCAAGTCATTTCCTTGCTCAAATTCAATATTGAAGACTCTAAAAGCATCGGCTAAAACACCTCCTGCCGTCATACTTGTATCGATATCAAAGGATTTTACTTCAGCCCCGAAACACTTCTCAAGAAATTCACAAGTTATCTCATTGGGGTAGAGGGGAAAATGTCTATGGTCATTTCTCATCATTTAACTCCATTTATTTTTTAGGTTACCACACAAAAACTCTGTAAAAAAATTAAAAGAATATGTAAAATTCTCACAGCGCCCACTTATTCAAAGTGGATTTAATTTTAATAAATAGAAATATCAGGCTGAGGGATAATGCCGCTCTTTTTTATGGCTCTTTAAATCAGAACTACAGGGTCATTTACCCATACGATAAAGCATACTGGAACTCTAACGGAAGATCGGAAGTTCAGTTCAATTTCTTCTTAGAATCTTTACAAGAATTAGACGTCGAGCTGAGAAAGATCAACTCCTGTGTAGAAATATTTGATGGCGGATTTACAGACCTAAGAAAGTATATAGATGAAAATTTCCAAGACTCAAAAATACACGTTAATCATATAACTGAGACAAATTATTTTCGAAATAAATTTAACGACTTCAAGAGACATTTTGAAAAAACACAAAAGATACTTACCTATAATGATTTTGGTATACAAACGGAAAGCATTAATAGAGATAAATGGGCACATGACTGGAATAAGCTCATGAAAAAGAATCTTCTCGATTGCCCTAAACCTAATATAAAAAGTTTAGGAAAGGGATTGCTTAGTGTCTCTCAATTTAAGGAAATAAAAGGTTTCTCAAAACAAAAAAGCCACCAATTAGGAGGCTCTAGCAAGGCCTACCAACTTTTAAATACTTTTTTGATGGAAAGATCTAAAGGCTACAGTCAAAATATGTCTAGCCCTATTCAAGCTGAAGATTCCTGCTCGAGGCTATCTCCTCACATAAGCTTTGGCACTATTTCAGTTAGAGAAATATTTCAGAAGCTTGAATCTTTCTATCCATTTTCTACCAATAAAAGAGATCTAAGTTCTTTTAGAAAAAGACTTTATTGGCATTGTCATTTCATACAGAAATTAGAAACTGAACCAGAGTTAGAATTTTCCTCAATGCACAGAATGTGTGACAACTTGCGAGAAAAAGAAAACAGCGAGTTGATAGAGAGATGGATTTCTGGAGAAACCGGTTTTCCTTTCATGGATGCTTGCATGAAATATCTTAAAGAAAGGGGCTGGATTAATTTTAGGATGAGAGCAATGATTATGTCTTTTGCATCATATAATTTATGGCAGCCTTGGCAGGTAACCTCTCCATTGCTTGCAGAATTGTTTGTTGATTACGAACCAGGTATTCACATACCTCAAGTACAGATGCAGAGCGGTGTCACTGGCATTAACCTGCCAAGAATATATTCAGTTACTAAACAGAGTAGAGATCAGGATCCAGAGGCCATATGGATGAAAAAAGTACTACCTTCACTAAATGATTTTGATATTGAAGATATACATAATGCAAATCTTAATGAGAAATATATTATTCCTATCGTGGATCTCAAAGAATCTTCTAAGCATGCAAGAGATAAAATATGGGGAGCTAGAAAGGGAAGTGAATTTAAAACTATTGCCAGGTCTGTTTATTTAAAACACGGAAGTAGAAAAAGGAGAAATGCATGAGTATGCGTTTAAGGAATGTCTTGGGTTATGCTGGTCTTCTACCATTCTTATTCTTTTCAATTTCGCCACTTTTGGTTTCTTTCCCAGAGGGATATGTTTTCAATCTTCTCCTTTCATTTTATGGAGGGGTAATTCTGTCATTTTTGGGGGGCATGACATGGGGTTGGACACTAGATAATTTTCAAAAGAGTTCTTTAATAATTGGGGTTTCGGTTTCCCTTATCGGATTTTTTATAATATCCATATCCAATATGTTTCTCTATTACAGTTTGTGTCTGAGTCTAGCAACGTTCATCTCATTTTATTTATTTGAATTAAGAGTATCCGATCTTATGAAAGACAAACACTATAAAAGGCTGAGAACTACTCTCACTTTCGTTGTCTCTCTTTGCTATCTTTTGAGCATTGCAACTTACGGATGGTGATCTCTTTTAATCAAAATGAAGAAAATAGGAAATAAAATAGATTTACTCAGTAAAATCGGAGCAAACCTTACAATAGACTCACAAGTTAAAGATTTCTTACCAACATCATATTTCATTTGTGGAGGATGCTCTGAAGTTCATTACTTAAAAGAGCTAACTAATGTCTGTAATATCTCAAAAAATGAATCTCTGTTGAAATGCTCTGGAAAAAAATACCTAACAGGGCAAGTTTCAGGAAAAGGTTATGTAACTTACTTAAAATATCAAGATAACAAAGTAAACGCCTCTTGGTTTTGTGATGCGGACTTGTTTGAAACAACTTTTCCAGCTCTACTTCATAAAAATCTTTAGAAATGTCAATTAAGAATGACATAAGAGATACATATCAGAAATATGACAATATTTTCCAAAAATCTTTTTTTAGATCTTTAGAAGATTTTGATATAGCTGAAATCAGAGATCAATTTAAAATATGGATAAAGACTAATAGCCCTATATTTAAAGATATGATTGATGCTGAAGATACGTTTCTTTACATTTATCACTATAAAGAACTTCAGGAAATTAAAAGAAAAGCAATTTACCTTAGAGAGCTTGAAGATCAATCCAATTATGAAAGGTTTATACAAGAATTTTTTGACGATAATTCTCCATCTGGATTACAAGAACTGAAAGTTCATCAGATCAATAATGAGTCAGATAAGATTTGGTTTTCTAGAGAAAAGCTTCTTAATGGAACTATTGAAGAGTGGAGGGCTGAAAGATTTTCAGCCTATATTTAGACCCTAAGATTATTCTTCTTTTTTTAGCTTTTCTAGGCTCAACTTATCCTTTAGGCTCATCGCATATGCTGCACCAGCTAGAATAAGAATAGCTCCGGCTTCCCATACAACCATCATTCCATCCATATCCTTAGTCTGCATTATAATTAGCCTACACAAAGCTGTTATAGCTACTATTATTGGTAAAGTAACTGGAATACGATTTGTGCTATAAAAGGCTCCTACCATTGCAAGAATTTCTGCGTAAATAAATAGCATAAACAGATCGCCAAGTTCTATATTCCTATTCAAAAACATCTCAATGAGATACATTGCGGCGGCAACACAAGTACAGATTCCAATTATTGCTAAAAGAATTTTTTCGCTTGCTACAGTTGTCCAACTCAAGCCCTTATTGACGCCTTTTCCTAAAAAATCATTTAGTTTCTCTTTCATTTTTGGCCTCTTATATAAAGAATATCCATAGTAGATTAACTATCAACACACTCATAGTCAAAATAACACTGACTCTATGTAAATTTGCGAACAACTTACTATCTCCTTCATCCTTCGCTTCATTAGTTTTTCCAACTATGGAGTTACAAACAAAGCCTGCTGTTAAAGTAATTGTTCCCACTAAGTAAGGAATCATAGAACTTGGTCCTTGAAGAAATGTAATCAAAACGAACAACAAGCCAGCAGTTGTCATCGATTTAAATAACTTTGGAAAAAGTGATCTTAGTATTATGGCTCTGCTGTCCACTGGAACATCTTTGAAAACTGTTGGAGCTACGAAAATTGACTGGAATAAAATAAACCCTGAAACCAAACCAGAGATAAGTATTTGTAAAGTGCTTAAATCGTCTAACATTTGTTCTCCTTGTTAAGGAACATAATAAACTTTTGAAATATTTTCATCTAACAAACTTTCTTCAAAGAAGGTTGGTTTATACTTTTGGGCCGCATAAAGATCTAATTGATCATCAAAGTGAACTGAATCACTATTTTGTGTAGCACTTCCATATTGATGAATGCTCTTAGATTTTTGTTTCCTATTCTTATCCCAGCTTACATGAATATAGAGACCATCTCCTCCAGCAGCACTGAGATCTCCAGTATCATCATTTCTGCCATATATGGCCCTAAGAACGTCAGGCCCACCTTGAATAGCTACCTTTTTATTGCCTCTTACCAGAAAATTTCTTTCAGACCATTTAGGGTCCACTTTCCCATAAGTTTCTGTCAATTCGTCCACACAATCTCTGAATGATATTTCTGGATCTTGAGGTATCCTTTGACTTTGCTCCGATATCCACTCACTTGACAGAACACAAACTCCCAAAGCAGCTGAAGTATTTTCAAAATCGGTTGCTAGATCCCACTTTTTCAATATTTCTTTTGCATAATTTAATTCATCTGATTCAAAATCTCTGGTAAAGATTTTTGAAATATATTTGTAAGATCTAGATTGTAAGGAATATTTATTATCGAACTTTATAGCGTCAAAATCTTCTTCACTTATCTTGGAGTGCCCATCGAATAATTCTATTGACCTGTAAGCTCTGTTGGTCATTCTGGTTTGTAAGCCGAGGGTGGATGAGTATTCTGTGGACGATAAATTATCAATTTTATTTGTAACTTTAAAAGGATCCTGATTTGTACTTGCAATCCATCCAGAAGACGGGTTTTTCAATCTGGGTATATCATCAAAATCTACATAATTATTCCAGATTAACTCAGATTTTGTTCCATCTATTATTTTTTTCCAATCAACCCCTTCTTTTCTAAGGGGAGATGAGGAATTATGCAAAAATAATATATTGTCCTCTTTATCTGCAAATACTCCGTTGAAAGATATTATTGAACGCATTCGCATTGCTTCTAACCATTCCTCTATTGAATTTGCTTTATTCATAGCAAACCATTGGTTCACTTGCTTGATATCTTGCATTCCAGAGAACCTGAGAGCAAAACTCTTCTCTCCAACTTCTAATACTGGCCCATGTAAAGAATATTTAGCCTCTCTTTCAAAGGTCCACTTTAAGGGGCCAAATATCTTAATTGGAAGTTTTATTATTTCTTTAGTGAAATCCCTCCACTCTCCATCAAGGAGATATTGATCTCTATTATTAGGATTAATGACAAGTTCATAGCTGTCTGATAAGTCGGGTTTATTAACTGTAAATCCCCAAGCAATATTCTGATTAAATCCAACAAATATGAATGGTGACCCAGGAAAAAGCCCGCCCATCATATTCCAACCATCATCACTTTTTATATGTGCTTCATACCATGCAAGAGGCCCATCGAGAGGTTGATGAGAATTTATAATAATTCTTGTAGATTGATCAGAAGTTTTTTTTGAGTTAACAGCAAGAACATTAGAACCCGTTACAAATTGTTCATTCTTATATAGAGCCGTATATTCCTCCTTAACTTCTGCTTCTCGTTGCAGCCTTTCAATGGAGCTAATGACACCGGAAAAGAAAAGGTTTTGAATCGAAAACCCCGCAATAATATCTTCAGATGAAATTGGGAAGAAGTGGTCGTATCCATTGTTAGGATTTTTGATCATCCAATAATTTATTCCAGAAGCATAAGCCTCAAGAACATCTATAACTTCCTTATTTAATTCTTTAAGGTAATTCTCTTTTATATTTTCTCTTATTTTGAGGACTTTTATTAAGTAATCTTGAATAGCACCATCTGTACCGTCTCTAAGGCCCATTTGGGCTCTGTAAAGATACATATTTTCAGCAATATTTTTAAAGTCATCCTCAGCGTGTGCATATGCTAGTCCAAAAGCAGCATCCGCATCAGTTCTTCCATGGACATGAGGTACACCCCAAGGATCTCTTTTAATTTCCGCTTTATAAGAATTCGCTTTTTCGAGGTAATGCGAAAATTGTTTTTGATCTATAGCTTGGCAGGAGTTGAGAAGCATTAAAAAAAGAATAAGGGCTTGGGCTCTTATCATGATTTTTTTAAAACGTTTCATGTGTCATTTTTTTAAGAAAGAAAAAAATTTCTCAGTTATCAGTTTTAATTTCACCTTGAAGGAGAGACTCTTGTTTTACCTTTGATTGTTATAATTTCAACTTTATCTCCAACGTCGAAGTTATAATCACTGACTTCTTGAACTATTGATATAGTTCTACCATCAGTTGTGCTAATTGTTATCTGAAGACCGTTCACAGATTGTATGTTCTTGGATAATTCCCCTCCTATAGTAGCTCCGATCGCGCCACCAATTATTGCTCCAATTTCCGATTCAGGTCTTGAGTCGCTCACCCCGCTTCCGGCAGCTGCCCCGATAAGCCCACCTACGATTGATCCGGATTTATTACTTCCTTCTATATTTACATTTTTCAAGGATATTATTTCACCAAACTGAACATTTGAAATTCTTTGGACAGAATCTCTCTGGAATGTATCTGATTTAAGAGATTGATTCGCACAACCAAAGGAGATTAGGGAAATGGACAGAAGTATATAAATATTTTTCATTATTTCTTAGTCTATAACACTTAGATTAAGTGCTTTTATCTTATCATTAGAATCGATAAAACTTTTATAGTTAATTTAGACTCTATTTTTTGAATTTAGTTTTGATTTTTTAGTTAGGAGTTTGTAAATTTCTCTAAATGGAAATCTGAGTTACCAAACTGCGAATCAATCACAAGAAGTCGCTTAAAGAAGTGGCCAATTCTGAGTTCCTCGGTAACACCCATGCCTCCATGGAGTTGAACTGCACTTTCACCAACAAATATACCCGATTTACCGACCAAATGTTTTAAAGCATGGATAGTTCTTTGTGAAAGAAGAGGATCTTGAACTGTTTCCATTGTTGCTCGGAATAATAAAGATTTGCATTGCTCATATTCCATGAACATATCTACCATTCTGTGTTGAAGAACCTGAAAATCTGATAAAGGATGGTCAAACTGCTCTCTTTGTTGCGTATACTCCACTGTGTCTTTATAAAGGACCTCCATTGCACCCACGGCTTCAGCGGCCAGGGCGAGTATTGCATCATTCGAAACAGCCTTTAGTATTTCAAAACCTTTATCTTTTTCCCCTAATAGATTTTCTTTTGAGACCCTAACATCTTTAAACGATATTTCAGATGCTCTTAGACCATCTACAGTCGGAAAGTTTTCTCTATCTATGCCTTCAGAATTTGAATCTACAAGGAATAAAGAAATGCCTTGTTCATCAAGCTGACTACCGCTTGTTCTTGTTACTACTACTACCTTATCAGCAGACTCAGCATTAAGAACCATCGATTTTTTTCCGTTGATTATGAAATCTTCATTTTCTTCAAGGGCTGACGTCGCAACATCCTCAAGATCAAATCTACTTTGTTCCTCAGCATATGCCAAAGTTACTTGAAGGTTTCCCTCTATTAACGAAGGTAGTATGGACTTCCTGAGAGCTTCTGATGCTCCCCTTTTGATAGCACCACCGCCTAGAACAATGTTTGCTAAAAAAGGTTCTAGAACCAATCCTTTTCCAAATTGCTCCATTAGAACTAATGTATCTATTTGGTTACCACCAAAACCGCCATCATCCTCAGCAAATGCTAAACCCAACCATCCAAGTTCAGCCATTGAAGACCAGTATTCATTACTAAATCCCGGATCTTCTGAACTAATTTTAATTCTATTGGTAAGGTCATAGTTTTCCTGGACAAAGCGCTCAACACTTTGTTGAATCATTTTTTGTTCTTCGGAGAGTTCAAAATTCATTTGGAGTTACTCTTCGTTAGGCCAAGAACTTTTTTAGCTACAATGTCTTTTTGAACTTCACTTGCTCCTCCGTATATGGTGAAGTAACGGCTATTTAAGTATCCTCCGGTGCCCCCTTTTGCAAATGAAGGACCTACACCTTTGTCACCCCATGCGGAAGAATATATACCGCTTGCTTCCACCGTTAGCTTTTGGATACGTTGTTTGATTTCAGTACCTTTCAGTTTAAGGATAGAAGATTCGGGACCCGGTTCTCCTCCTGCAGCTGCAGAAGCCAAACTTCTCAGTTCTGTAAATTCAGTAGCCAATAGATCTATTTCAAGTTCTCCAACTTTCGATTTATAGCTTGATTCATCCATCAAACTTCCATTTCCTCGTTTTATTGATCGAGCATTATCTTTCAATTGCTCGAGCTCTACCAATGACTTTGATAGCCCCGCTAAACCAGTTCTCTCGTGTTCAAGCAAACCTTTAGCATAGGTCCAGCCCTTACCTTCTTCACCGATTCTGTTTTCAACAGGGACTTTAACGTCAGTAAAGTGAACTGTATTTACAGTATGAGATCCGCCAAGGGTTATTATAGGTTTTACCTCTATTCCTTCTTGTTTCATAGGAAAAAGTAAGAAAGTTATACCTTGCTGTTTTATGCCTGAATCATCTGTTCTTGTAAGGCAGAAGATCCAATCAGCAACATGCGCCAAAGTAGTCCAAATTTTGGATCCATTGACTGTATAGTAAGTTCCGTCTTCAGAAAGGACAGCTTTTGTCTTTAAATTGGCTAAATCAGATCCTGCCCCTGGTTCTGAATAACCTTGGCACCAGTTGACTTTTCTATCTCTGATATCAGGTAGAAATCTCTCTTGTTGCTCCTCATTCCCGTAATTCATGAGTATGGGTGCCAACATACCTAAGCCAAATGGAAGATCAAAGGGTATGTTTGCTCTTGCTGTTTCTTGCTCCCAAATATAATGTTGCGTTGGTGTCCAGCCTGGACCTCCAAATTTTTCTGGCCATTTAGGTACGTCCCAGCCGCCTTTTTCTCTAGCTTTCTCGAACCAACCTAGCCTCCATGAGAAATAATCTTCTCCGGTTTTTATTTTATTATCTTCAAAAAATGACCTGACTTCATCCCTAAATGCCAGATCTTCACTGCTTAAGCTTATATCCATATTATTGTATTGAAATTGTTGAAAATGAGAGCAAATACTAATGTTTTTTAACTGTTAAAGCTAGAAAAAATGGGCTTCTATATGAACTTTATTGCTATGAATAAGTGCTCTACTAATTTACTATAAAAAGGAATTGAATATGGAAGAGATATTAAATAAATTTAACACAAAATTCTTCGGACCTTCAATGGAGTTTTTCCGATTGAAATACGAACACACAGATGGAGAAAAGATTTTTTTTTCATGCGAGTTCAATGAAATGTGCGGAAATCCAATGGGTTTCGTTCAAGGTGGTATGATCTCAGCTGCATTAGATGACGCTACTTCAGCAGCGATGATTTCTGGTTACGAAGAAAAAAAGGCTCCCATGACTACTGATTTGCATGTTTTATTCCACCGACCATTACCTTTGGGTAAAGCTACTATGGAAGTAAAATTAATTAAACTCGGAACAAGGAGTGCAACCTCTGAGGGGAGAATTTATAACATAGAGGGGAAACTAGTTGCTACGCTGATGCATACAGCTCAACCAGTTGACCCAGCCAAATAATTTAAAGGAGAGATACACATGAAGCCAGTATGTTTAGTTTTCGGTGCCGGAGCAGGTATAGGAGGCACTGTTGCAACCAAATTTGCAAAAGAAGGTTATCACTCTTATCTATGCAGGAGAACAGATCAAGAAGGTTTAGATCGTCTAATATCGGGTATTGAAGAAGAGGGAGGCTCTGCCTCTGG
>CEQX01154843.1_pt1 | contig 28855 bp, 22 predicted proteins | sample 356261 | NCBI WGS metagenome assembly CEQX01 (sample SAMEA2621076, study PRJEB7988) | marine metagenome | isolation source: saline water (ENVO:00002010), including | reverse complement strand
TCCAGTGGTGTTTCACCTCGGGAGTTCAAATCTCCCCTGCCGCGCCATATTCAGTCGAAGAAATCTTCGAATTCATCAGCAGTAACTCGAGCTCCTGCACGTCGATTTCGAGCCTTCATAATTCGAGACAGTCGCTTTCTCTTTTTGATAATCAGAGGGAGAGAAATCATGCTCATAACAAGGGTAATCAAGGCAACAAGACCGGTTGTCTTGAATTCATCTACTTCCATATAGTCTGAAAGCGTTCCAAGCCACTCAACGCCAAGAGGTGGTTCAGGCTCTGGAGGCGGTATTGGAATGAGGTGTTGGTTGTAATCCCACCATTGGTCTTGAATGACAATTCGAGCGGAGTTTACTGGATAGTTGACTTCAAGCAATTGATTACCGACAGAGTCGACAGGTGCGAGAACATAGTAGAAGGTTCGATAAGGTCGTATATTTTCATCCTCAATACCACTTTGGTTGTAATATCCTGTCTCGCCCTCATCTCCAGTCAGACCTGTTTCAAGAGGCGTCAAGAAACTTAAATCAATTCCCGCAGGTTGTTGATCGGTTCGATAGAGGTTCCATGTCACGTCCCCCGTTGTCTCTTGTTCAGGCCAAGTCCAAGTCATGTTCAAGTCATAACACATCGACCAATCATTTTCAATTTTGTAACATTCGCTATCATTGGTGAATGTCACAGAATATTGCAAGTTTGAGACTGCTTTTTCAGGAGGAATTGCATCTCCACAGAAAGCCACGGGTTGCCCAGAATCATCTCTCGAGACCTCAATATGAAGGAAATCGGGGATACCTTCTCGGTTCGCAGGCATGACGGCATAGGATGCGCAAGTGTTTGTTGCAAGTGGTGAAGGGTCAATCCACGATGTCGTCTCGGTATCCACAGATGCAACCAGTGTATCGAGCGTCAGGGTTTCCCAAATAAATTCATTAAAATTAGGATATGGAGATGGGAAAATAGTTCCAGCGTTATTCTCGACGGTGAGTTTGTAAATGTTCCATGAACCAATGTATGGATTTCCAGTGTCCCCGCTCGGGTCCCATTGAAGTTCAATTATTCCACCTTCTCGTTGTTCAAATTCAACCTCGCCGATGCTGATATTGGCTGCGGGTGAGTTTCCAATGATGAGGATTACACCGTTTTGGTCAAGGGTTACGTCAAACGAGTGATCTTCATTTTTGGTGTAGATGTCGAGCACGGTCCAAATATTGTCATCAAGCGTCGGTAGGAATCGGATATCGACGGTATCAAGCGGTATGTTCTCTGGTAGGAGAGCTGAGGTATTGAGATGGAGGTTCATGTAATCCATGCCAGTATTGTTGGAATTATCTTCTGTTGCCAGCACTTCAAAAGAAAGTAACAGCAATGGCTCTCTCCCTTCTCCAATGCCATATTGCGTGCCAAGAACGGGTAAAATTGAATCGTGATTGAGGTAAGACACCGACCGAGTCACGGCTTGGCCAGTGAAATAGGGTTCGTTATCAAGACTCACATAATTGTAAAGTGTAATATCTTCATGAACAGTCTCCAACTCTCCAAAGTTGTCCGTAACGCGCAGTGTGATGGTATGGTCGCCCAGTCCAAGCACAGAGCCTGAGATGTTGAGCAGTTGGCCATATCCGAGATTGATGATGCCGGATACCCACCAGGAATAATTCAGTGGGGCAGCAGCTGTAGACCCAGTTCTTGCGACCATTTCGATGTAATCTCCCGTTGTGTATGTACCAAGTGGGTTGCTCTGAGAAATGACTGCATTAATGTCTCCAGCAAGGATGTCAGTAAGTTCACTCAAACTGTTATCGCCCATTTTTGCATCAGTTCCTTCGTCGAAGTTTACTGGAACGCTGATCGTCAATGTGCGTCCATCACCAACTGTGGTAAGATTGAACATACAGGTTTCAACTTCACCTGGTTTCAAATCATTCAATATGCATTGAATTTCATCTTCAACATCTCCAATCTGGTCGTAGACTTGGAAGGAGATTGTGGCGACAGCAATTGTTAGATTTCCTTTATTGGTAATTGTTGAGTGAACCATATCTTCTCCAAAATAGTAATTGCTTGAGGTTGAATCATGGCCGGGTACCATCGATGTGGCTTGTAAATCGATCGTATCATCAAAGATAATGGAAATCTTTGAAAGGTCATTTTCCGAGTTTAAATCCGCATAAGGAGTTCCAGTGCTGCTGAACATCCCCCACACGAGATTGAAGGTCCCCTGGCTTGAGTGAGTAAATGTTGGCATAGCGCGAGAGAAAGATGATACCCCGCCCCAGGAAGGTAAATTCGATACGTTTGTGTATGATTCTGCGAGCATCATTGATTCATCTTCATTCCACAACTGCCAACCGATTTCAGCAACAAAGTTACATGTTCCACAAGCAGTGACTGACCCGACTATTTGCATGTCATAATTGACATTTGTATTGAGAATTGAGTTGCCCGAATAAACAGCAAGGTCAGTTAGAATACTGGTTGGGTCATACGATGTATCAATTGCGAGGTCAACAAAAGACCGTGTAAGGTTGATGTGGAAGGTTAAAGCGTCATCACTTGGATCTTGGTCTTGTAAATCGAAGGCGTAGACTATGGTGTAGGTTCCTTCATCTCCCGAAGGGTTCCACGAGTTGCTGGAACTGTAATCGGCAATTGTTCCAGGGTAAATGACGGGTAGGGAGAAACTTCCACGTTCGTCAAAATTTGATTTGCACACAGCGGTATCAACAAACCCTTCGCAAGCATACCACCACAAGACTCTGCTCGAGATGGATTGGAGTCCTTCATTGGCAATCGAGATATTGAATGTGATAGGATCCCATGAGGACTGCCATGCATCCTCGAGTGGAGCATTTGTCGCCTTGATGGAGAGGTCACCTGGTTCAGATGCAGCGGCACTTGGGAGTGTTAAAAGCCCGGTTAAAGAGGCAACGAGGAGAAGAAAAACAAGTGAAATACTTTCGCATTTCCGCCTCGAATCACGTGGAGCATAGCGCGACATTAGCAGGTGCCTCACATCGGGGCTTCAAAGACTCATCGCCCCCGAAGGGGGCATATTTGCGATAATTTGACTATTTCCCCCGTCTCCATGCGGCAACCTCTTCAATCGTCGAACATACCAATGCTCATGCGCAGTGAGGGTTTTCGTTCTTTGGAAAGGGACGACAATGCTCTTACGGCCGTCATCGAATTCCTTTCTGCGTTTACTTTATTCCTCATGATTCTCACAGCCTTTCTCTCCTTGGCTCAGCTTCAAATGGGCTCCAATGACCCGAATGTCGATCGAATCGACCGTTCAGCAGTACAGGGGCTCGACCGTTTGACTTCTGATGGAGGCTGGTTTGTTCCTATGGGTCCAGAAGGCCTTGATTATGCAAATTCTACCTCCGAATGGCATCTTTACAGCGCTGTTCAACTCGATGATGGAAGAGTGCAAACTGGATTGGTTAAGGACGGTATTCTCGACCACATGAGAATTGCTGCATTGCATAATGTTTCTGAAGAAAATATGGCTTTGGGTCTTGGTCTTGATGAAGGGTACTCTCTGTTTTTGTCCATTGAAGTAATTGTGTCGAATGATTCATCTCGAATCGGACTTGAGCTCTTTTCGGGTGGCACAGAGCGTTCGACTGCTCCGGCTTCTTCAAACGCTCATCGGCAATTTTCTCAGAATGGAGAAATCCTCCAAGTTATTTTTGAGGTACACAAGGGTGGTAAGAAAAACAATGACCTGCATTTGACCGAAGTTATGGTTCGGCCAATGTCATCGGGTCCCGAGTGGATTGAAATCTATAATCCGAATGACTTCGCCATATCTTTACGTGGCTGGTCTCTCAATCACACCTCATCTTCCTTTACGAATAATCTCCTTTTGAAAGAAGGTGTAATTTCTGGCCACTCGACTGTTCTTTTGACGGGTGATGCACTCTCTCAAGAATCTGGAAATGCCTCTCAAGTTATCGACCTGTCTCAAGAATCATTTCTTGGCGTAGGTTCAATCAATCTTCTTACCGACGGGCGCGGAACCCTCTCATTACGTTACACGCAAATTTTCGAGGCCCAACCCTACGACGTCATGACCGTAGAGTGGGGTGGAGCTTCCGACTTGTTCACTTCACTGGGTGAATCGTTGAGCGCAACCCGAACCCTTGATGGTCTGGGGGCGACTTGGAGCGTTGAGACGAACCCTTCCCCAGGCGATTATCTCTGAGGCTCTCTTTACCTATTTTGACCTCCATTTAGCGGATGCTTCATGAACCCAAGCCCATTGGTCTGTACAGATTCACATGCAGTCGACTTCCGTTTACACCCGTGACCGCTGTATAACAGGCATTCATGGATTGGATGAAATCCTTCGCGGCGGGATACCCCACGGCTCAACCGTGCTTGCTGCAGGGACATGTGGATCTGGAAAGACGACGCTCGCAATGGAATTTCTCGTTCGTGGTGCATTAGCGAAATTGCCTGAATCATGTGCACACTTTACCGCGACAGAACCGTCGATTAAACTCCTTGAAAACATTCGACAATACGCCTTTTTTGACATGAAAATGGTTGATTCGGGTAAAATCAACGTGTTTGACATGGACGTGCTATACTCTTGGCTCGGCTTGGACAAAGCATCGTTCGACCTCGATGATGTTCACGCGCTGATTAAAGCAATCATCAATATTGTTCACGAAATTGGTGCTACTCGGTTGGTCATTGATTCAGTCACGACTTTGTGTTACAAAATTAAATCCGAACAATTGATTCGTGACTTCCTCTTTACGCTTGGTAAGAAGTTGGCTTCACTGGGTTGTACGACAATACTCATTTCAGAGATCACGTCGGCTACAGAGAATGCTCACTGGTCCTCCTTCGGTGTCGAGGAAGCAATTGCCGATGGAATCATTGTCATGGGCGATGTTGAACGAATGGGTCACTTGCTACGTTTCCTTCAAGTTGTCAAGATGAGAGGAACCGCTCATAGTCGCGCCAAACACGCAATTGAACTCACTCCGCTCGGGGTAATGCTTACGCCAATGCTCAAGTGGGGCGCTCAGCATGATAAGACCAACAAAGTAGGTGCCTGAACATGTATTCTAACCTCGTACTTGATGACCGCATCGCCGAACAGCTGGCGCTTGATGTCAGCCTTAGCAGTGCAATTCAAGTTCGCTTCGGCAATTCAAATGCGTTCAACGTTACTGCAAGTACCTTGGTTCCTTTGATGAGGGACCACGAGATGGGTGGCGTCTACATTTGCGCAAGCGTCGGGGCTGCTGAGCGAATTGAAGAATTCAAATCAATAGGACTTTCAGATGAATACATCTCGCGAATTCAATTCATTGATTTGGTATCATCTGGTATCCTTGGAGGTACGGATGTGGAATACTCAAACATTCATTTCGTTGATAGTCCTATCATGCTCGAATCAGTCCTTCTTCGAACAATGTATATCTTGCGAATGACCACATCACTGCGGAATTTTGTGTTCTTGGACAGCGTTAATGCTCTCGCTATCTATAATGACGAGCGCATGCTTGCGGAATATCTCCATACATTCATCAACACCTTTCGCCAAAGAGAAGTTCTTTCTGTTATCCTCAATGTTCCCGATCAAACTCCACCATTGGTTCTTGCCAATCTCGACTTATACTGTACCGATTTAATCGACAGAGGTCAGGTTTTGATTAATTGAGGTGTTCACTATGGCTCGTAAGATTGAATTTGACCCGGAAGATGAAGAGTTCTTTGGAAAAGTTGGTTCATTTGGTGTTCCGAAGTTCGATAATGAGATGCACGGGGGCGTACCACGCGGATTCATGATGGTTGCATTCACGGATACGGGTTCTGGAAGCGAATTGTTCGCTAAACAATTTACATCACCGGCTGAAGAGGCTGAAAATACACTCTACATCTCTACCAATGAGGGTCAACAAGAAATTATCAGGATTTTCCAAAAATACAGCTGGCCTCTCGATATCAGTGTTCGAACAATTGGTGAAGAATACAATTCAACGGTCTTAGAGCGAGAACTCCTTGCAAGTCGTTATCGACTCGAGGGTTTTCGTCTTGACGACATCCGACGACTGGCGCAAACGCGATTCGTCGATGACAATACCCAAGATTATTTGACCGAGGTTACCAACGAAGTCATGGCACTCGGGCCATACTTTAGAGCCGTTATCGACAGTTTAGATTTCTTCTTACAACGTGAGGACCCTTCTCGTGTTGTTGCCATGGTACGTATGTTACAGGCACATGCACAATTAAACCGTGGTTTGCTGCTGGTGTCTGTGTCTACAAACGGTCTTGATCCTATCGTAAAGCAGGAATTGGCATCGATTGCAGACATGGTACTTTCGTTCCAGGTTCGAACAATAGGTACCGATTTCGAAACTTCGATGATTGTCTCCAAGTTCCGCAATGCGCCTGAAAATTTGAAAATTCTTGTCTTCCGCGTTACTCCTGAAGAAGGAATTACGCCAGAAACCGTTGAACGTATCGCTTGATGCGCTCAATACTGAGCGTTTGATGAGCCTTTGCGCAGTGATGATTTTTTGTCGACATATCCAAAGAGGTCGGGGGTGACGAAGCATCATGGGCGACCGAGCAGCAACTGGCGGTTATGACCCATCCGGTATCGATATTGATGCTTGGGAGAAATTGGAATTGCAGCTCGAAGAGACCATTCCCAATTACGACAGAGTGAATCGTCTAATGACGTTTGGACAAGATAAGCGATGGCGTAGAAATGTCAGAAATCATGCCACGCCCGGTATGAAAATCCTCGAGGTTGGATGTGGTCCAGGTTCCTTCGCCGAAGACTTGGTTGGGTTAGATGTGACGTGCCTTGACCCCTCATCTGAGATGTTAAAAGTCGCCAAAAAGCGAGTGGATGCAGCACGCGCAGCCCGTGGCGAGAAGCCAGCACATTACATCGAGGCGATCGCTGAATCGATACCTTGTGAGGACAACACCTTTGATATGGTATTCTGTCTCTTTTCTTTTCGTGATTTTCAAGATAAGAGAAAGGGTTTGACTGAGATTCTGCGCGTCCTCAAACCCGGTGGACGTTTGGTTATCTGCGATGCAGGGAAGGCCAATTGGTTTCATGGCCTCGGTGGTCGAATCTGGATGGCGACCGTTGTTCAATGGATTGCCAGATATGTTACGAAGAAGAAAAACCATCCTTGGAAAGGTCTTGCGAACACATATACCCAATATGGTACAAACGGCTACTATCGAAATATGATGAAAGAAGTGGGATTCGATGATGTTCAAGGTCGTCTTTTGTGGCCGTTTTTGATGTCCAGTCGCTTTAGGGCTACGAAGCCCAAGCAAAAGTGAAATCGTGGTATTGCCCTCGGAAAGTTCATTCTTTTACCCCATTAGCCTCATAAACCTCTTTCAGTTCCGAGGAATATCGGTGGTTTACTTGGGTATGAAAGATGTCCTTCAAAAAATCAAAGAGGCCGAGCAGTCTGCTGAAAAGCGACTTTCCTCTGCTCAGACTGAATCCAGCAAAATAACTGCTGACGCTCGGCGCGAAGCCGCAGCACTTGTTACCAGTGCAACGGAAGATTCAGTCGCAGAGACACAAGCTACTCTTGATGATGCACGTTCAAAAGCCGGCAAAGAAGCCGATTCAGTTCTCAAAGAAGGTGCTTCAACGATCGAATCAATCGAATCATCTGCATCCAGTCGCAAAGAAAAAGCAGTCAAGAATCTACTTGATGCAGTATCATCACAGTGAGGCGATTCAATGTTTGCTACTTCTGAGATGTCCCGTCTTACAGTAGCAGGTTCTGTCGAAAAAATGGAGGAAGTCCTCCGCCTATGCACTGAACTTGCGTGCGTTCACATCCAGGAATACGGTCGTTTCGAAGACGGCATCAACGTCGGCAAATCAATGGATAGCGATGAAGCTAATGCAATTAGTAACCTTCTTGTCAAGGTTCAGGCTGTCTCTTCTACGGTTCAAGCAGTGAATGCTGAAGGTGCTATGCCGCATGCTGATGTCGCAAAAATTGTTGAAGGCTATGATGAAAAAATCTCGACCGCACTTGGTTACATCAATACCATTCGTGATGCTGAATCAACCATCGCCACCTCACAAGAACAACACCATGCACTCAGTAGATTGGCCCCTCTCGACCTTCCTCTCGAACTCATGAGCGGATACGGCGGAGTCGAAGTTTTCGTCGGCGAAACCCGACGTGCTTCCAAAGCTACTGAGGTCTTTTCTGAAATCCTTTCAGATATCGAACTCCATGCAGCTGGAGGGCTCATTGCAGTCGCTTGTCGCTCGGAACATTCTGCCGAGGTTCAAATTGGTATGGCTGAGCTTGGCTCTAAACCGGTGCAAATACCGGATGGTGAAGGTTCACCTGCGCAGAAGGCTGAAGCACTTCTCGCTGAAATTACCCGTTTAGAGTCTGTGATTGTTGAGACACAAGAGGAACTCGATGCTTGGACAGAACAAAACGGTCGCAGTCTCGTTGCAGTTGAAGAATATCTTCTTCGAGAAGCAGCTATTTTCACTGCACCTACATTGATGGCAGTGAGCAACCAAGCATTTGCATTGGATGGTTGGGTGCCCAGCGACCAAGCAGACAGAGTCAGAAACCGCTTGTCAAAGGTTGCATCTCACGTTACTATCGAGGCTTATGAAGGTGGACATCACCATCACGAGGAGCATGAAGAAAACGCTCACTCAGACCCTGAAGAGCTCATCATGCTCTCGAACTACCTCCACAAATCGAACCAATCTATCTTCCAATTCTTCAAGGCAATCGATCTCGACGATTCCGGTCTTATTGACTGCTATGAGTTCCAAACTGCTCTGAAGAACGCAGATATTGCAAACCTTCCGCCTTGGGAAATGGGTAAACTTGTTGCTGCTGTCGACCTTGATGGAGACGGCAAAATCAACTTACCAGAACTCGATATCTCGTTGACTCGAATTCGAAACATGCCTAAGCACGACGATCATCCGGAGCCTGAACCACCTATTCAATACACCAACAGTACGACATCTGAACCCTTCGAACTGATGGTCGATTTGGTCGGTCGCCCGAAATACGGAACTTTTGACCCGACGATGCTGATGATGATGACTTTCCCGTTCATCTACGGTATGATTTTGGGAGACTGGGGCTATGGAATTGTTCTCTTGCTTTTGGCAGCTTGGCTTGGTAGCAAAGCATTCGCAGTTGATCCAATGGCTCAGAAAGGAATTACCATCCTGCGATGGATGGGAGTTTGGTGCGTCATTTGGGGTATCATTTTTGCAGAAGGATTTGGATTTGTTTGGGACGGTAGCATGTATGATGCGACTGGCACACTCAAAGACGGGTATCGATGGGGGCCTGACATCGCTTTCTTGACCAGTTTTTATGACTGGACCTTTGCAAATGTCAAGGTTCCTGAAGCGTTGGCCGAATTACTCAACCTTGGCGGACTTCACATGCCGTTCCATCGAGCGTCTGCCGGCCATGGATTGCAGGAATATGTCATCCTCTCTGTTTACCTCGGTGCAATTCACATCTTCTTGGGTTACATTCTCGGTTTGGTTAACGTTTACAAGGCGCATGGAGCAGCAGCCGCTTACTTCGAGAAAGGCTCTTGGATTCTGATTCTTATCGGCGGATTCATGCAATGCAGAAACATGGTTTCAGGCTACAATGATTTGTTCGAATTCCAAATCTGGACCGTCTTCCTTATTATCGGTATTATCAGCCTCATCATTGGTTTGGCTGTTTTCGAGAAGTTTGGCTGGGCCGGTGGATTCATCATGGGTCCAATCGAAACATTCGGTCTGCTTGCGAACACTCTCTCTTACTTGCGAATTATGGCTGTCGGTGTTGCAGGAGTGAAGATTGCTGAAGTCTCTATTTCTATGGGCTTCGAGCCGATGATGGACGCTTTCACAAGTGGTGAAGCTACGGGTATCATCGTCGGCTTACTTTGCCTTATTCTGTTCCTCTTCGTCCAAGTCTTCGCTATTGCCTTAGGAATCCTTTCTCCAACAATTCACGCTGCCCGTCTCCACTTTGTGGAATGGATGGGCAAATTCTACGACGGGTCTGGTAGTGCATTCGCACCGCTTGGTGGCCGTAATCTCCATGTGGAGAGTAAATCATAGTCCAACGGACAAAAAACGGAGGTAGTAAATATGAACGTAAATACCCTAAAAATGAGCCTAAGAACACTGATCCTATTGGCAGCCATCACCATGGTTGCACAAGGGGTCGCAGCAGCTGAAGATGCAGAATTAACCCAATCCGATGGATCTGGATACTCTGCAATCGGCGCTGGAATTGCCCTTGGACTTGCAGCAATTGGTGCAGGTCTTTCACAAGCAGCCATTGGCAGCGCAGCTGTCGGTATGCTTGCTGAAGACGGAAGCAAATTCGGTGTTGCACTCATTTTCACTGCGTTGCCAGAATCAATCGTGATTCTCGGTGCTTTGCCACTTTTCCTCTGAGGAAGAAGGCAGAAAATCTGGGGCAACCCAGAACGTGAAAAAACAAACACATGAGGAATATATATGACGCTTGAAACACTCGCAAAAGATATCGCAAAATCCGCTGAGGCAGAAGCCTCTGCAATGCTTAAATCCGCCCAGGATGATGCTAAGGCAATTCTTGCTGAAGCACAATCAAAGGCAGATGGCATTCGCTCGGAAGCATCGGCTCGAACAGAACGTGAGGCAAATCAAATTGCCCGTGAAGTTGTTGCCAGTGCCCGCCAAGCGAATCAAAAAGAAATTCTCGTTGCTCGACGAAAGGTTCTCGATGAGACCCTTGAATCAGCCAGCGCTGAACTTGGAAGCCCGAAACTCAAAGGCCGAGCAAGTCTGCTCAAATCTTTGATGGCGAAGGCCGACAAAATTGGTGGCAATGATTACTCGATTCGTCCAGTTGAACTTGACCGCAAAGCACTTTCTGAATTAGCTGGGAAGCGTAAGCTTGGTGAAGCTATTGACGGATTGGGCGGCTTTGTTCTTGAATCTCCGGATGGCTCGGTTTCTTACGATATGAGATTTGACACACTTCTTGAGACTTCATGGAATGCTCAACTCGCTGAAATTAATTCTATACTTTTTGACTGAGGGATAATGATGGTAATGCTTGGAAACACACCCTATGTTGCTGCCCGTGCTAAAGCACGTCGGCAGAAACTTGCGGATCGTGCTCGGCTACGCCAATTGATTAACCAATCACCTGAACAACTGACCGTTGCGGTTGGTGAAATTGGGTATCGCACTGAAATTGACCTTTATGCAGGACAATTATCTGGCGGCGACTTGGTTGAAGCTGCATTGACGCACAATTTAGAGCATGAACTTGAAAACATGCTCTCGATGTGCAACGGTAAAATCCGTAACGTCGTTGAGACTTACACTTCTCGTTTCGAATATTACAATGCGAAAGTGGTTCTTCGAGCAGTTGTCAATGAAGTCGACCTTGAGAAGGTATCCCACTCGATTCTCCCCGAATTAAACGATATCAATACGCCTTGGTTGAAGATAATTGAGAGTGCAGACGATTTACGCTCTGCAGTTGTTCAGATGCGTAGGAAATCGTTTGGTTCTGCGCTTTTGGCAGTCCCAGAAGACGCACGACTTTCAGATTATGAAGATGCGTTGGACGTGCATTATTTCAAGAAGGCATTTGATTCATTGAAGGGCAAGGGAGCAGATGTTCGATTCTTGAAGGACCTTCTCGGCGCAGAAATTGATCATCGCAACCTCCTGAATCTTCTCGAGGCTGAAGCGGTTGGCATTTCCTCTGAAGACATGGTCTCCATGCTTGTTCCAGGTGGGCGCCTCTTGCCTGCTCGTGCATTCTCTTCGATTGCTGCAGGCGGCAAGGATGCTGCCATGGACCTCTTGAGAGGCTCGAACCGTTTTGATTTCCCTGCGTTTGAAGGCGCACTTGCATCATCGAAGGATATGAACAGTCTTGATCCCGTTGTAACATGGTTCAAAGAAAGAGAACATGCAATCATGAAGCGAATGAGCTTCTTGCATCCAGTATCAGCACTACCGGTTATTCACTATGTGGCCATGAAGGTCCAAGAAGTGAATGATCTCCGCTTTATCGTTCGTGGGCGGCTTGCTGGATTATCAGTCGATGTGCTTGAGGCACACATTTTGTGAGGTGAAGAAATATGGATATCGCTGTCGTTGGATCACCAGAATTCACCCTTGGATTCCAACTTGCAGGAATCGATAATCTGCATAACCCTGAAGGTGAAGACGCTACAGTCTCGACCTTCAAACAACTACTCAATAATAAGAGCGTAGGGATTGTCGTGGTTGACTCCTCAATCCTAACTACGCTGCCGGAGCGTCTCCGTGACCAACTCTCGGCATCCGTCTCTCCGACCGTGCTCGGCATTGGAACGGAAGAAGACACAACCTTGCGAGACACAATTCGTAAGGCAATAGGAGTCGACCTGTGGAAGTAATGTTCCAAACTAAATGGAGGAAATAAAAATGAGCAATGAAGGAGTAATTTACCGAATATCGGGTCCCGTTGTAACCGCAACTGGCATGAAAGCTGCAATGTATGACGTGGTTCGTGTTGGTGACGAAGGTTTGATGGGTGAAGTGATTGAACTGCACGGCGATAAAGCCGTCATCCAAGTGTACGAAGATACCTCTGGTATTCGTCCTGGTGAACCAGTATTGAATACCCAAGAAACACTTTCTGTATCTCTTGGTCCCGGTCTCTTGACCCAGATTTACGACGGAATCCAGCGTCCTCTTCCTACCTTAGAAGAGGAAATGGGTGTTTTCATCACCCGTGGTGTCGATGCAGATGCGTTTGACCTCGCTAAGATTTGGACCTTTGAACCTCAAGTGGCCGTTGGCGATTCTGTGGTTGGTGGTCAAGTCATTGGTCACGTTCAAGAAACTGAAACTATCATTCACAAAATCATGGTTCCTCCAACCGTTACTGGTGTTGTGAAGTCAATTGAATCAGGCGACTTTAACGTGACACAAACCGTTTGTGTTCTCGAAGATGGTACTGAGATGCAGATGATGCAAAAGTGGCCTGTTCGAACACCTCGTCCATTCCAGCAGAAGTATGCACCGGACACACCTCTTATCACCGGTATGAGAATCCTCGATTTCTTGTTCCCTCTTGCAAAGGGTGGAGCAGCTGGAATTCCGGGTCCGTTTGGTTCAGGAAAGACCGTTACCCAACAATCACTTGCAAAGTATTCTGACGCACAACTGGTTGTCTACATTGGTTGTGGCGAACGTGGTAACGAGATGACTGAAGTTTTGGACGAATTCCCTCACTTGATTGATCCGAACACTGGAAAGCCTTTGATGAACAGAACGGTCATGATTGCAAATACATCCAACATGCCGGTTGCTGCTCGAGAAGCGTCTGTATATACCGGAATTACCATTGCAGAATACTTCCGTGACATGGGCTATGACGTCGCTTTGATGGCTGACTCAACATCACGCTGGGCAGAAGCAATGCGTGAAATTTCCTCCCGTCTCGAAGAAATGCCGGGTGAAGAAGGATATCCTGCTTACTTGTCATCTCGTATTGCTGAGTTCTATGAACGAGCTGGTCGTGTTGAAACGCTCAGTGGAGAAGATGGCTCTGTCACCGTAATTGGTGCTGTTTCACCTCCTGGTGGAGACATTTCAGAACCGGTTTCACAAGGAACTCTTCGTATTGTCAAGGTTTTCTGGGGATTAGATGCTGGTCTTGCTCGACAACGTCACTTCCCTGCGATCAACTGGCTGAACTCCTATTCTTTGTATCCACAAAGTTTGGACCAGTGGTTCCGTGATAACATTGCTCAAGACTTCCCTGAAATCCGAACACAAGTGAGTGGATTGCTGCAGGTCGAAGCAGAATTGCAAGAAATTGTCCAACTGGTCGGTTCCGATGCTTTACCTGTCGACCAACAATTAACTCTTGAAGTCGCCAGAATGATTCGTGAATTCTTCTTGCAACAGAACGGATTCCACGATGTTGATGCTTACTGTGATATTCACTTGCAATATCAGATGGCAAAGGCAATTCTGTCTTTCCAAGACGCTGCAAAGTCAGCTATGGCTGGTGGCGCACAACTCAACGATGTCGTGAACGTCCCATCCCGATCTGACCTCATGCGTGGTCGATTCGAAAAGGGATACATCGACATCATTGATGAAATGGTCAAGAAGATGACCGACGAAATCGCCAATACGGTGGAGGAAAACTGAGGAGAGGAATATCATGACTGGAAAAGAATACCGAACCATTACTGACGTTAAAGGACCACTGGTCTTTTTGAACAAAACTGAACCTGTTGCTTTTGGTGAAATCGTTACTTTGCGACTTTCCAATGGCACCATCAAGAACGGACAAGTTCTCGATACCTCTGACGATTTGGTTATCGTCCAAGTGTTCGAAGGAACTTCAAAGATCGATCGAGAGTCTGGTGTTACATTCATGGGCGATGTTTTCAAACTCCCTGTGAGCACTGATCTCGTTGGTCGTATTTTGGATGGAGCAGGACGTCCTCGTGACGGCGGTCCAGAAATTGTTGCTGAGAAGAAGGCTGACATTATCGGAGCTGCAATCAATCCATACAGCCGACAGAGTCCAAATGATTTCATTCAAACTGGTGTCTCTGCAATTGACTTGTGTACAAGTCTTGTCCGTGGTCAAAAGTTGCCGATTTTCTCTGCTTCTGGTCTACCGCACAATGACATTGCTTTGCAAATTGCTCGTCAAGCAAAACTCAAGGATTCTGATGAAGAATTCGTTGTTGTTTTCTGTGCTATGGGAATCACTGCTGAAGAATACAATTTCTTCCGATCCGATTTAGAACGCACCGGTGCTCTCGAGAATGCGGTTTTGTTCGTCAATCTTGCAGATGACCCTGCTGTCGAGCGAATCATCACACCTCGACTTGCGCTCACTGCTGCCGAATACCTTGCTTTCGAGAAAGATTACCACGTTTTGGTTATCTATACTGACATGACCAACTACTGTGACGCTCTACGTCAAATCGGTGCAGCTCGTGAAGAGGTTCCTGGACGACGTGGTTACCCTGGATACATGTATACTGATTTGGCAATGCTCTACGAACGTGCAGGTATTATCAAGAACAAGAAGGGTTCAATCACCCAATTCCCGATTCTCACCATGCCTGGTGACGATATTACCCACCCAATCCCTGATTTGTCAGGATATATTACAGAAGGTCAAATCGTTATTTCACGTGAATTGCACCAACAAGGTATCTATCCGCCGATTAACGTTCTTCCATCGCTCTCCCGTTTGATGGGTTCCTGTATCGGTGCGAAGACGACACGTGAAGACCACAAATCTGTTTCTGACCAGATGTATGCAGCATATGCACAAGGCCGTGAACTTCGTGGATTAGTCGCCATTGTCGGTGAAGATGCGTTGAACGAGCGTGACAAGCAATTGCTTGACTTCTCTGGTGTTTTCGAGGACAAGTTCCTTCGACAGACACGCGATGAAGACCGATCGATTGAGGAGACGCTCGATTTGTGCTGGACCCTCATGTCGTCAATCGACACCAAGTATCTTGTCCGTCTTGACCAAAAGTGGATTGACAAGTATCACCCAGATAACAAAGCTTGAGTCAAATTTTACGATGCATGAGGAGGTGAAAGAACATGGCACTCGACATCAAACCAACCCGCAGTGAGTTGATTAAACTCAAGGGGCGCATCAAGCAAACCAAAAACGGATACAAGTTACTCAAGATGAAGCGAGACGGTCTGTTCCATGAGTTCCGCACGCTCCTTTCCGATATGATTGCTGCCAAGCGTGACCTCACTGCGACCTATCGTATGGCGAAACAGCGTATCGATCTTGCAAATGCAATTGAAGGTGGTCTTGCTGTTCGAGCTGCAGCTATTGCCAATACAGGCCATCCTGAAGTTGAAGTTGAACGCCGAAACATCATGGGTGTCGTTGTTCCAAGTGTCAGTGGAACCAATTTGAAGTCCACTTTTGAAGAAAGAGGTGTTGGTTACATCGGTTCTTCTCCATATATCGATGAAGCAGGAGAATCGTTTGGAAATTTGATTGAAAAGATTGTCAAAGCATCCGAAATGGAAGCAACCCTCAAGCGTTTGCTTCAAGAAATCGAAGCAACGAAGCGACGTGTCAATGCGTTGGAGTTCAAAGTTATTCCAGAACTTGAAGAGGCACGTGTTTTCATTCAACTCCGACTTGAAGAAATGGAACGTGAAGAAACGTTCCGCCTCAAGCGGTTCAAGAACAAGTGATTTTGCCCAACTGAATCGAACAGGTTGAGGGATTCCTTCAAAGGGGAGGCAGAACTACAAAGGTTTGAGGAGATAGTATGTCAGACGATATCGATGGTTCTTTGGCCGGTGATTCTCCTCTTGAATCGATGCCTGCTCACCGTTCAGAATGGAAACAGCACGACTTGTTAGCAACCATTCTCAATCGCTTTTTTTATATCTCGACCAATATGTCTGGTGGTATTCTTCCAGCATGGGTTGTCTCGCCAAAAAATGACAAAGAAATCGATGAATGTCTTGATGAAGCGAATGCGCACCTGAAAAAGCTTGGTTGGGCTGCGAAATTATCTCAAAGTGAAGGATGGGTTGTCCAACTCTTTCCACTGCCTGAACGACAATTTCCATCTCTCAAGCTGACACTGATGATGTGGTCGTTCTCCGCATTAACGCTCACACTTGCCGGTGCTTATTGGATGGATGGTGCACGCCCATCTGGTGGCTGGTTCTCGGATTCAAGCCTCACAGATTCCGTTCTTGGTTACACACTTCCAGTTCTTGGAAGTCTCTTTGTAGCATCACACCTGCAGAAAAGAGTCGCCTCTCATTTCAATCATCGGGTCGGCCACATCACGCCTATTCCAGAACCAACCATCGCATTATGGAGTATTGGAATGTTCTCTCAAGCATCTTTAGTTTGGCCCTTTGGACTGTTTTTGATACCCACCTTACCTCGAATGGATGCGCGATTATGGGATGACCGCAAAGTCTTGGGTTGGGTCGCTGTATCCGTTCCGGCAACACTGGTTACTCTCGGTATGCTCTTATGGGGCATTGGCTTATGGCTCACTCCGGAATATGTCGCAGTCTCCGGTTCACAAAATGTCGCTCAAGCACCTTTCTTAATCGAAATTCTCGGTCAATGGCAACTCGACGATTATTTCACTCGATTGATCTGGTCGCACCCATTTGTCAAAGCGGGAGCCTTGTTAACATTCTTCGGTTGGATTTCCCTTTTACCAATTCCGACTTTCCCTGGTGGCAGAATAATGATTGCTCGTGCTGGACCATCAGAAGCTCGTAGTAGCAATAATCAGATTTTCATTTTCCTTCTTATTCTTGCCTTTGCTTGGATGTTTAATGCTTTCAATGGATTCACAATTTGGATTTTTGTCCTTACCCTCATCTTGCCATTGTTGCTGTTCATGGGTACTGATCGAGGCTCACCTCTTATTCTCAACGAGCCGAAAGGACTCGACTTACCTGCAATGAAAAATATTGGTTTCGTCATGCTTATTGCTGTTTTGTTTGCCCTACCAAGCCAAGTTCCTTTCGAACTTGATGCCGATTGGGATGCTCCAGTCGAATTTGAAATAGAAATGAATTATACTGCTACTCAAATTGATGACCATTGGAGTGCTTTGGTATCTGTTCATGTACTGAACCCTTCATCAGTTAATCGTGACTGGGCAATTGATTTTGACCAGTACAATACGAATACAGAGACTTGGGCGGATTCATGGGATTGTGACGGAGAGGATTCCCTCGACATCAACGGAGAGGGGTGTGGCAGTACCTTACCCCCACGAACCCATACGACTGTTGTTCTCAATATGACTTGGAATGATGAGTCCTTGTCACCTACAACGTTAGATTTCTATTTGATTTCACTCGCTGAAGGAGAATATGACAGCCATGCGATCACGATTCGGCCTGACCTTTCCATTCATCCTGAATCTTCATGGCAAATGAATTACGATGAAGGTGAATTAAAGCGCTGTATGAGTCTACAATCCTCGTCGGAAGAGCCACTGAATGTCACTTTCCCAGATGCTGGGCAGGTTTCTAATCTTCAATCAAGGTTACAGTGGATTGAAGGACATAACAATCTTTCAGCAAGTTTTGAACAGGCCCCTGACCGTCTTTGCATTCGAGGTTTAGACCCCGTAGTGCTACGAACTTCGGAATTGAATCATGTTCAACTCAACAACTACACCTTTGATGGTGGCTTGCCAGAACTTCCGTTCGTTGCAGTTGTTCCGGAAAATGGATGGAATGTTACCAGCAACTCATCGCTTGGCTGGGGATTTATGCTTAATTCGAGCGGTCTTTTGAGTTCAATTGACGACCTGTGTCCTCTTGATCCTTCTTTGGCAATCCCCCCAACTCCTTCTGAAGGTCAATGGATTTGGGACCTCGATGTTCGTAAGATTTCCAACATACCTGCTGTAAACAAGGCCAATGAATCGCTTCTTGTCCAAATGTCAGACGGTTCAAGCATGCATGTCTGCTCACCTGAACTCTCGGTTGAGCCGAAATTTAATTTCACTGTTGAGCAAGGTCCTGAACTGATATTCCAACGTTACAACACCTCGCATCGGATGTGGTCGAATATGTGGATGGCTGCTTACAACGGTACACTCTTGCATTCTGAAGGAGCAACTTTCTCGGTCTATAGTTCAAGCAACGTATCCGTTCCTGTCCAACTCAATTATCAAGGAAATGGAGGCCAATGGTCCACCATCTCTTCAACCAATTCTCTTCAATTTGGCTGGAACGCCTTCGAATTTGAGCCATCCTCAAGCACTCTTTCAACACTATGGTTTGAGCACCAAGACGGAGCTCTCGTCATCCATCTGTCAAGTTACGTATGAGGCCTTAATATGCGTATAGCAATCTTAGGGGCAGGTTCACTTGGCTCCTTGTATGCAGCACTGCTTTCGCGTATCCCAGATGTCGAACTTCTTGTTCACGGTCAAGGTATCCATGGAGCCCACATGACCGCACATGGTTTGCAATTAGAGGGGGGTGATACCCATTTCGTGTCAAACAGTGATGTTTTTTTCTCGCTCGAGGAAGTTGGTCTTCCCGAACAATCATCCGGGACAATAGATTTTGCATTGCTTACCGGTAAAGCCGATCAGACCGCCTCTCTTGCACAATTAGCGCATGGCTTGTTGAATGAAAACGGCACAGTTCTGTGTTTGAGTAATGGCTTGGGGCATGCTGAGAAATGTATCGAAATTCTCGGCCCGCATCGAGTATTTGCCGCGACTTCTACGCATGGTGCATGGCGACCATCAGCAGGTGTTGTTCACTGGGCAGGCAAGGGTCAGACAGTTCTTGGATCGTTACCCGGAGGTCCTGGTGAGACTGAAGCCAAGGCACTGCTCAAGGTATTGGAATCTGCTGGATTAGAACCAGTATGGTCGTCCGATGGTTTGGCAACGATTTGGAAGAAGGTATTGCTCAATATCGCCATCAATCCTCTTGCTGCATTGACAGGTGTTGAAAATGGTGCTTTACTGCAATCGGATTTATTTTCAGCTGCCTTTTCAACTCTGCTGGAAGGGGCTGCTGTTGCTCGAATTGAGCGAGTCAATATACCTGAAGATAACGAACTTGAACGCCTACTGCGACAGGTACTTACAGCTACATCCTCCAATATATGCAGTATGCTTCAAGATATTCGCGCTGGAAGAACGACTGAAATAGCAGTTCTCAACCAAGCCATCACTGCGCGTGGAGAACGCGCAGGGATTGCTACCCCACTCAATCAAATGTTGACTTCGATGGTGATTGCTCTTCACCCTCAATGAGGTCTTTATTGTAGTGCAGGCCTCTGTTTTCGGTGCGTTTTATTGCATCTTCGGTAACCAACTGCCCGACTAAAACTAAATTCCTTAATTCCACAATTTGTCTTGACGGAAGTGCCCTACGCCAGATGAAATCAACTTCTTTGGAAAGAAGTTGTAATCGCCGTGATGCTCGGTGGAGGCGAGTAAATCTTCGTACAATACCGACCTCTCTTGACATTGTGTTGCACAGGGATTCCCTGTCGTGCGTCAGTGAAACGTGTTCGGTTAGGTTTCCCAAACCATCGGCACGCCAATCAGGTAATTGTGACACTCGAGTATCTGGTGTTGATTCAATGATGTGATTTGCTGCACGTGCAGCATAGACAACCGCTTCAAGTAAACTGTTCGAGGCGAGTCTATTGGCACCATGCATCCCCGTACAGGCCACTTCACCAATCGCATACAATGATGGAAGGATTTCTCCTGTTTCTCGGCAGTGTGGCCTGCCAACATCGTCAACATCCAGGCCTCCAACGATATAGTGGGCGGCTGGAGAAACCGGCAAAGGGTCTCGGCCAAGTTTGAGACCATGTCGATTGAGTCGATTCTGTATGTTTGGAAAGTGTTCTTGGAGACGTTCCTGATCAAGATGAGAGGTAATGAGGTAAACATGTTTGTCACCTGTTTCTTTCAGTCTTTGGTCAATCGCTCGGGCTACAATGTCACGTGTTGCCATTGAGCCTTGGGGTGAGTGCTTGAGTGTGAATGAAAATGGGCCAGGTAAAACTTCACTACCTTTGTCACCTGCTCGCTTAACTTCAGCCTCCCATTCATGCAGTCCCTTCGTATCAAGAATAACTCCTCCTTCACCTCTCATTGCTTCTGTGATGAGGAAAGGCCTGTCGGATTTTACGGCCAGCGCAGTGGGGTGAAACTGAATGAACGCCATGTCTTTCACTGCTGCACCAGCACGGTAAGCCATGGCTAAACCATCACCAGTTGCTACGGGTGGATTCGTGGTTTGAGACCACAATTGACCAACTCCTCCGGTCGCAAGCATTAACACATCAGCAGGTTCAGTGAAAACCATATCATTTTCTTGATTCAAACACCACACACCTGCGATTCCTTTTGATGGATTTTTGTGTTCCATTTGAATCAAATCCATCGCCAGCGTATTCGGTTTTAGGGTAATATTGAGATGAGCACTTGCCGCGTCGCTTAGAGCGCGTTCAATTTCTTTACCGGTCGCATCTTTTGCATGCAAAATCCTTCGATTTGAATGCCCTCCTTCTTTTACCAGGTGGAAATTTCCGTCTTGGTCGGTTTCGAATTGAACGCCGATGTTCAGTAGATCATGTATTCGAGCTCCCGCCTCTTGTATCACGCAACGGACAACTTTTTCATCACACATTCCATCACCGCTGGTTAGTGTATCTTTTATGTGGGATTCAAGTCCTAAACCATCTGTTTTGTCAAGAATGGCAGCAATGCCGCCTTGAGCCCAGTTGGTTGAAGAATCGATGGGACGTTGTTTCGTGATGACGGTCACAGCGTGCCCGGCATCTGCCAGTCGCAATGCGGCAAATAAGCCCGCAATCCCACTTCCGATAATCACTACTCGTGCCATGGTTCCTCCCCTTCAACCATGGGTGCATGCCGATACATTTCACCCCATCGGCAAGCGAAACCGCTATGTTGGGCCCATGTTTACATCATCTTATGGCGAGCATCCGTGATGTACTCGGGATTCTCTTTGGGGTCTTTCTTATCGGTTTTTCGATTGGAAATGCAGGACTTGGAAAAGTTGCTCCTTACTTCATAAACGGAGCAGAAAACACCAAGATGATTATCACACGAATGTTCGAACCTCATTGCCTCATTCCTCTCATTGAAGAGCAATTGGCAAGTGGCGATGAATCGTATTGTCTTGACTCGGTTGGGGTTTGGGACGGTGTTGATATCCTGTTTCTCGTGTTGGGGTTATTCGTGTTACTCTATGGGCGCGTAGGTTTTACTCGTGTGGGTCGTCGTTCACAGCGTCTTTACCATGTCCTCTTCGCAACCGGAGCTGCACTGTTTAGCATTGCTATTCTTGACCGTCTCAACTTCCTACCACGTGCGGCAAGTTCAGAGGGTATTTCGGAATTGATTCCTTTTTATGTCCCTCCTTTCATCGTTCAGTGCACCATTGCAGCAATTGGTGCATTCCTCATGGGCGGTCCAAAATACTGGGAAGCGGAAGCGATTGAACAGTCAAGGGAGCGGCTAACCAAACAAAGAGATGTAGCGGACACTTTCAGGGATACTTTTGGTTCCGTAAAGATGTCGTTAAATTCCCGCAGCGGAACAACCAAACGTATTGCTCGTAGCCGTATTCTGAAAAAGGATTCACAATTACACATGCGACGAACGCCCTCAAAAAGTATCAAAGTTCTTGCTACCTGTCCTTATTGCAAGGGTGGGGGATGTAAGGAATGCGGCAATACCGGCTCACTGTGAGCCATTCCTTGATTTTCCTTGAACTCGATTTGTAAGTCCTTCGGCTTCTTCTTTTCCATTGCCAAAACCACTGCACTGCCCTTGTTTGACTCGCATTGTTTAAGACCTGTGGGAGATGGGTGTCGCGAATAAGGTCGAAGCAAACAACTTCGATTAGAGGGATAGGGATGTATCTTCAAGCACTCGAAATATCAAACTTCAAATCGTTCAAAGGCGAGGTTACCGTTCCGCTCGACCGAGGATTCACTGCAATTACAGGACCCAATGGTTCAGGGAAATCAAACTGTGGGGATGCAATTCAATTTGTTCTCGGCCCGCGTAGCAACAAAGTTATTCGCGCTCAAAATGCCAAGGATTTGATTTTCAATGGTGGTAAAAACTCCAAACCAGCTCGTTCCTGTGAGGTCACGCTCGTTTTTGCCAATCCACTGCTTTCCAGTGGACGGCGCCGACTCCCCATCGATCAAGATGAAGTTCGCATGACTCGTGCAGTTCGTTTATCGAAATCTAATAACATCATTACAACATATTTGCTGGACGGCGAAGAAAGCACACAGAAAACGTTTCATCGTCTTCTTGGCGCTGCAAATGCTCGCCCGGATGGCTACAATATTGTCCTTCAAGGTGACGTGACGAAGTTAGCAAAAATGACTGCTAAAGAACGCAGAAAAGTTCTCGATGGCGTAGCAGGTGTTACTTCTTATGATGATGAAATTCGCAAAGCAGATCGTCAAAAAGAGATGGTTGAAGGATATATCGAACGTATCGGTTTGCTTGAAGAAGAACAAAAAGCACGATTAAAAGACCTCACAAAGGAGAAGAATCTCGCTTTGAAGGTTCAAGATTTGGTCACTGAACTTCAACAAGCACGAATTGTTTCTGCCCAATCCAAATTGGCAAGTCAGCAGTCTGAACGAGCATACATGGTTGAAGAACGTGTTCGAATCGAAGGTGAAGCTGTTCAACTGGAAGCAGAAGTCAAGCAAGGAGCGAAGGTGCTTTTGGAACTCGAAGATAAAATTGGAACCTTACAGAAGCAGATTGAAGATCTCATGGGAGGTGATTCTAATGGCTTACTCGCCGCAATAAACCAACTTCAGATTTCTATTGCTACAAGCAATGATCGGATAAGTGAAGCAGAAGACAAACATCTCGAAGACGAAGAAGAGTTAGATGAACTTGCAGAATCATTGATTCAAGCACAAAACGCCTTGGAAGAGTTCAAACAGGAATTAAGCACTGCAGGGTCAGATTTGAAAAATGCCGAAACAGCTCTTGAAGAAGCCAAGAATGAAGAGGCTGAGGTGCAAAAACTACTCGAATCCTCCGGAAACGCAAATGCGGAATTATCACGCGCACTCTCAAAAGCCATTTCTGGTGTTGAGGCTGCAACTAAAGTCTTACAATTGGCGCAGAACGAAGTCAATCGTGTTGCAACACAGGCAGAAATGCTCGATGAACAACTCAGTTCAGCACAAGAAGCCGCTGAAAACGCCCGACTTGCACTGGGAGAATCTCAGTTAGAGGGAGAACAACTCGGTGCAGACGCTCCAGATCAAGACCGTAGGAAACTTGGCGACCAATTGATTACTGCTCAGCGTTCTGAAGAGAAACTGGTTGAAGAATCTCAAGCCGTAGAAAAGCGTTTGCGGGAAACTGAGCGAAAATTGAACACTGCAAAGAATGAATTAGAAAACCGTACTGGTGCGAAAGGCATGGCTGGCGGGGCTGCAGCAATCATTGCAGCACGAGACCGTGGCGAATTGTCCGGTGTGATTGGAACAGTTGCTGAATTGTGCCAACCTCGTGACCCTTCGCACACCGATGCTTTGGCAACCGCCATTGGAGGTGGAATGACTTCAGTTGTTGTTGACAGTGATGAGGTCGCCGCAAAAGCCATTCAATGGTTGGCACAAAACAAGGCAGGAAGAGCGACCTTCCTTCCTCTCAACAAACTCACCCAATCACGTGCTGCAGGAAAGGCAATGATGGTCGCAAAGAAACCAGGAGTCATTGGATTCGCCAATGAATTACTGGATTACGACCCTCGAATTGATGTTGCTGTCCGTTTCGTTCTCCGTAACACGCTTATTGTCGACAATATGACTACCGCTCGAATGAATATGGGTGGTGTGCGATTAGTTACTCTCAGGGGTGATGTGACCGAGGCGGGAGGTGCTATGGTTGGTGGTTCTAAGCGAAGAATGACCGTAACCTTTGGTGGTAATATTCAGGGTGCGAGTGAAGTTGAATCGCTTGCATCAGATGTTGAGAGATTCCGTTTAATGGCCGAAACCGTCAACGGTGCATTAGCAGATGCCCGCAGTCTTCAAGTTGAATTACGAGGTAAAATCAACGCTCTTTCCGAGGGCGACCATGCGATACGCTTCCAAGAATGGCGCGCTGAACACAAACAAGCGCAAACCAATCATAACAATGCACTCGGTGAAGTAGCAATAATTGAGAAACGTTTGGCCGAACTTAAACTTGAGGCGACCAATAAAATCCGCGAACATGACCATGCTCATCAGGGGCTCAATTCTGCGAATGAACAACGTTCTGTTGCTCAAACGGCACTGGAAGACGCCAGTCCTGAACATCTCAAAGACCGATTACATGCTGCTGAAGTCAAGCGTGTCGAAGCTGAGGGTCTCAAAGCCCAAGCAGAAATTTCACTCAATGGAGATTCAAGTCATCAAGACCTCTTGAGCAGTCGAGTTACTGAAATCACCCAACGTATTGCCTTACTTGAGGAAAATGCAATCACTCGAAGTGAACGAATCGACAATCTTCAAGCAGGTATAGCAACCGATTCTATAGAACTCAAGGCAAAGGAGGATGAACGTTTGCAATTCCTTGAAGAGAACCAAGGTCTTGAAGAAGAACGTGTTGAACTTATCGAAGAGCGCAGTGGTCTACAAGTTTCGCTTCAAGCCAAAGCAACCGATGCTCGTTCCCGCCGTGTCATGATTGAAGAGATGGGTCGCGCTCTGTCACTGAAAGATGAGTCCATTCAAGAGACTCTTCTTGAAATGACAGAGAATAATATTCAGCCGGCCAACGAAGACGCTGTATTGCCGAGCGTTGGCGATGCCGAGCGAAATGAACGCACACTCCAGCGCCGTCTTGACTCGTATGGACCAGTCAACATGTTGGCTATTGAGCAATACGAGGCATGCGAGGCTCGTCTATCTGAGATGAAGGGTGATTTCAAAACGCTTCAAGATCGACGCAAGCATCTTATCGATGTCACCGAGAAACTTGAAAGTCAACGTAAATCCCGTCTTCTTAACGTTCTGAGCAAGGTCAATGAGAACTTCAAAGTCGCTTACAAGTCACTTAGCGATGGAGGTCGAGGTGAACTCTTCCTCGAAAATAAGGATGAACCTTTCAAGGGAGGATTGGAATTGTGGGCGCAACCACGAGGTAAGTCTGCGAAAGTCACTCGACACCAACTTTCAGGTGGTGAACAATCAATGGCAGCGTTGGCGCTTATCTTCGCGATTCAAGATTATGACCCCAGTCCATTCTATTATTTCGATGAGGTTGACCAGAATTTAGACGGCTATAACGCAGAACGGATTGCGTTGATGTGTAGAGAACGCAGTAAGCGTGCTCAATTCATCATGGTAACACTTCGGAAGGTTTCCTTACGACTCGCAGATCACCACATTGGGATTACTCACGGTGGCGACGGATGCAGTCGCCGAATCGTCGACTTTGACCGAGACCAAGCCATTGCTCTCGGAGAGCAAGCCCTCGCTGAGGCTGAAAAGGCAGAACAAAAGGTCCGTTCACGCATTGAAGAAGCTTCTGCTGCTGCACATGATATGCCTGAAGTACCCGAACCATTACCTACGCCAAACAGTCTTGGTGGATTGCTCAACCATATGACTGCTGATGAGGGCGATGATGTCCAAAAGCCAGAGACTGGCACTGGGCTAACTGCACTTTCCGAGCGAACTGCAGATTTGACAGAGGATATTGAAGAATATGCCGAGGTTGCTCAAGCAATTCAAGCTGTGGAAGCCGAAGAGCAGGCATCTGAATCCGCCGATGCGGCCGTAGAATCCGAGGAAGAAACAGTTTGAGGTGATATCGATGGCTGAGCAACAATCGGGATTGGACAAATGGTTTCTTCGCCAAGACGTCATTGACCAATTGTTGGCATCGGGTGAAGAATCACAAGAAGCGGCTTTGTTTGGTGACAAAATCATGGCGATTGCCGAGACTGAAGAAGCGGAACATCAAACGCTCATCGACCCTTTCGATCGTTCAGTCGCTCTGGTGTTGTCGCTGGTTAGAGAAGAAGGTCTTGACGCATGGAATATTGACCTCTCAAGTTTCTTGAAGGTTTTCACAGCCAGGGTAAAATCTGAAGCAGCCACTCTTGATTTACCAGCATGCGGACGTTTGATACGCCTTTCATGGGAGGTACTTCATCAACAAGCTGAAGATTTGTTTGACAGGGTTCAATACATCGATCATGAAGATGAATGGGACGATGGCCTCGGCTTTGGTTGGGAAGCGGATTACAATGATGAAGACTTTTTCTTTACCAATTCAGTTCTTCAGGGAAGTGCGGATGAGATTCTCCCCGACCTTCTCGAAAATCGAGTTCGTAGAGATGAAGGTCGTCCAGTGACCTTGGTTGAATTGCTTTCAGCATTCAAAGATGCATCTGATGACGCTGAAAATCTACGCTTACGCGAAGAAAACAGATTGGCTCATGAAGAGGAATTGAAGGAATATCTTGCAGATGTTGGGGGACGAATGCATAATGAAGACCTTGAAGGTGATATCAAACGATGCTGGCAAGCCCTTCGCACATCTTGCCTTGAATCCGGTCAGACCAAGGTTCCTGTTCTCAAAGTGATGGAAGAACTCAAACCAATTCTCGAACAGGCATTTGGTTCAGTTCCTGAGGGCTATGATGACGAGGCGAAGGTTGCGTCGTTCATCGCTGGACTTTTCCTTACTCACAGAGGCTTTGCCTCGATAACCCAAGACGATGTCCCCGATGGTGTAATCTTCCTTGAAGATTCATGGCCTCAATTGGAAACCTTTGAGGAAATTAAAGACCTGATCGAAAGCCAACAAGCAGAGGAAAATGAGCGGATTCAAGCGCAAGATTCAGGTTCAGTTCGTCACGCTAAACTTCGTGCTGAAAAGGCTCGTCTTGCAGAGGAATCTGCGTTGCGCAAAGAAGAGAGATTACTCGCTAAACAACAAAAAGAACAGGCCGTTTTACCGGTCCAAGAAATCAAAGACATTGAAGAACAGTCGTATGACAACCATGAATGGTTGGTTGAATGAGAGGGAAAAAAATGTCAGAAGTACCGGTAGATACACTGTTGGAAGCCACTCTTTTCGGTGCTGGGCGTTCGATGAGCGTCTCTGAACTCTCTACAGCGCTTGGCTATGATGAAGATGAGATGTTGGATTCCCTGTATTCTCTTCGTTCAACCCTCAAGCGTCGCAGAGGCGGCGCTTTACAGGTTGCAGAAGTTGGCGATCGATGGGCCATAGAAGTCAAACCAGACATTGCAAGTCACCTACCAAAAGGAACCAAAACAGAAATCCCTCAGAAACTTCTCAAAGCAGCAGCACTCATCGCTTATCATCAACCTATGCCGCAATCACGCCTCGTTGAATTACTCGGTCAGAAGGCTTACGATTATGTCCGTGAATTGGCTCAATTAGGTATGGTTGACCGACGAAAAGATGGTAACACACGTCGTCTTTCAACAACACGAAGATTTTCCGAAATATTTGGATGTCCTTACACAGATCGCAAGAAGGTCAAGAAATGGTTCCGGGAACAGGTCAAAACGACGGGATTGTTCGATGGTATGGAAGACGCTGCCGTTCTCAAAGAAGAATCTGAAATCGATGGTTTGATTCAATCAACTTTGCCCATCGGTGAAGAAGAGTGAATTCACTCGTTACGGAGTTTTTCCAGTAATTCACCGACCAAGGTTTGCGTTTTCGGGCCTGAAACTTGTTGTAAGCGGGCGGCCACAATTTCGATTTCTTCACCAACTGCGCCAGCAGAAACTGCCATATTTCGTGCATGTAACTTCATGTGTCCTGCTTGTATCCCTTTGGTAGAAAGAGCTCGTAGCGCCCCGAGGTTTTGTGACAGACCGGCAGCAGCAATGATTCCAGCCAATTCCTGCGCTGATTCAACGCCAAGTATGGCAAGGTTTGCCTGAGCGACTGGATGGACCTTAGAGGCCCCTCCTACAGTCCCCACAGCCATAGGCGTCTCGATAGAACCGACCAAGTTACCCGCTTCATCCTTTTCCCACACAGTCATCGACCCGTAGTGATCATTATCGTAAGCAGCCCAAGCATGGCATCCTGCCTCGATAGCACGCCAGTCTTGTCCACATGCAACAGCCACGCTGCTAATGGCGTTCATAACGCCTTTATTGTGTGTGGCAGCACGAAATGGATCCGCCATTGCGAAGTGTTGAGCCTCAAGTATTCCTTCGATAACTGAAACACCATTTTCATACG
>CEQX01018616.1_pt1 | contig 28899 bp, 27 predicted proteins | sample 356261 | NCBI WGS metagenome assembly CEQX01 (sample SAMEA2621076, study PRJEB7988) | marine metagenome | isolation source: saline water (ENVO:00002010), including | reverse complement strand
TGGCGCATTCGCCCCAAGTGGTTTTTCTTATTTAACTACTTCTTGCGTAGTTTCTGCAAGGCCTTTAGTCTCGCCGCAGCTTCAGCAAGCTGTGCTGTTGCCAGAGAATAGTCCATTTCTGATTTTTGATCTTCTAGTTCTCTTTCTGCTAATTCTTTGGCCCTCTCTGCCGCGGCAGAATCTATGTCATCAGCTCGTTCTGCAACATCAGTGAGCAATGTGACCTCACCAGGTTGAACCTCGAGAAACCCTCCTGAGGCAAAGAAAATCTCTTCTTCTCCGCCTTCCAGAACCAATTTGACTGGCCCAGGTTTAAGATTAGTAAGCAGGGGCGCGTGTCTTGGAGTGATAGCAATTTCCCCAGCACCTCCCTCGGCACTCAACAGCTCAACAGGTCCAGAAAAAAGCTCGCCCTCTGGACTAACTATATTGCACTGTATGGTAGCCATGAATTACGCTGCCTCTGTTTTGGCTTTCTCAATTACTTCATCAATATTCCCAGCCATATAAAATGCCTGCTCTGGAATATCATCATACTCGCCATTAACAATGCCCTTGAAGCCTCTGATGGTTTCACTTAGTGGTACATATTTGCCTGGAGCATTTGTAAATACTTCGGCTACGAAGAATGGCTGAGAAAGGAACCTTTCGATTTTTCTTGCTCTTGCAACAACCAACTTATCTTCTTCTGAGAGTTCATCCATTCCTAAAATGGCAATGATGTCTTTAAGTTCTTTATAACGATTAAGTTGCTGTTTGACGGCATTCGCTACGTCATAATGCTCTTGACCAACAATTGCTGGCTCAAGTTGTCTACTGTTGGAGTCCAGAGGATCAACGGCCGGATAAATGCCCAATGAAGCAATTTGTCTTGATAAAACAACATTGGCATCCAAGTGAGCAAATGTAGTAGCAGGAGATGGATCTGTTAAGTCATCTGCTGGTACATACACTGCCTGAACAGAAGTAATAGAGCCGGTCTTGGTGGAAGCAATTCTTTCTTGTAAAACACCCATCTCTTCCGCTAGTGTTGGCTGATATCCAACAGCTGAAGGCATACGACCTAAAAGAGCAGAGCATTCAGTTCCTGCGAGTGTGTAACGATAGATATTATCAACAAACAAAAGAACATCTCTTCCTTCATCTCTAAAGTTTTCTGCCATTGTCAATCCAGATAGTGCTACTCTCAATCTATTTCCGGGAGGCTCATTCATCTGTCCATAGACAAGCGCCACTTTATCTAGCACTCCTCCTTCAATCATTTCATGATACATATCATTACCTTCACGAGTTCTTTCACCAACCCCGGCAAATACTGAGTAACCGCTATGCTCATAAGCGATATTTCTAATAAGTTCTTGAATGTTCACAGTCTTACCAACACCGGCACCGCCGAACAAGCCTACCTTTCCGCCTTTAGCGAAAGGACAAATCAAATCAATTACTTTAATACCAGTTTCTAAAAGCTCAGTGGTTTCGGCCTGATCTTCATATGAAGGTGGATTCCTGTGAATAGGCATAGTTGAGGTGGCATCAACTTCTCCCTTTTCATCGATAGGCTCACCAAGTACATTCATAATCCTTCCAAGTGTTGCCTCTCCTACAGGTACAGAAATTGGATTTTCTGTGTTTGTGACAGAAACACCTCTTTTTAAACCCTCTGAAGCGCCCATCGCAATTGTTCTAACCACGCCATCGCCAAGCTGTTGCTGGACTTCAAGCACCAAGCCTGTTTCATCAACAGTCAGCGCGTCGTAAATCTTGGGCAGATTTTCTTTAGGAAACTCTACGTCGATTACCGCTCCAATTATTTGTATTACTGTTCCATTACTCATATTTTTTTCCAGTATTAAAGTGCTTCGGCTCCAGCAACGATTTCAGAAATTTCCTGAGTAATCGCAGCCTGCCTAGCATTGTTATAAACAAGTTGCAGTTCTTCAATCAAAGAACCAGCATTATCCGTAGCGCTTTTCATGGCAACCATTTTAGCCGCCTGTTCGCACGCAATATTTTCAATGACAGACTGATAGAGAAGAGATTCTATGTATCTTTCCATCAAGCCATCTAATAAAACCCTAGAATCATCGGGCTCGTAAATATAGTCCCACCTGGGTGTGTCTTTTGTTTGTTCTTCCTCTTCATCTTCAATTTTATTTAGAGGAAGGAGTTGATTTATTTCAGGGTCTTGGGTCATTGTGTTTACAAAGCTGTTGCTTGCTAAATAGACTTTATCTATCTCGCCATCAGAAAAAGAATCGAGAAGTATCTTCATTGAGCCAACAAGCTGTTCAATAGAGGGGTCATCGCCAAGTTTCTCTGTAGCTGAAATTACATTACCTCCAAAAGATTTAAAGAATGACTGGGCCTTTGTTCCTATAAGGGAGTAGCTAATATTTTTTCCTTCTGATGCTTGTTGGGAAGCAAATCGAGTAACCTCTCTTAGAAGGTTGGCATTAAGTCCACCACAAAGCCCTTTATCTGAGCTTATGACGATGATAGCAATGTTTTTAACATCCCTTTCTTCCATATATTTTGGTTTATATTCAGGCTGGCCTTTAGCTAAGTGGCTGATAACGCTTAACATCCTATCTCTGTAAGGCCGTCCTTTTAACATCTTGTCCTGTGTTTTTTTCATCTTACTAACAGCAACCTTCTCCATTGCACTGGTAATTTTCTGCGTATTACCAATGCTGGCGATTTGAATTTTTATTTCTTTGCTATTAGCCATTTAATCTTTACCAGGTTTGAGTTTCCATAAATTTGTCTAGCGCTTCTGTAAATGCGGCTTGAATGTCATCACCGTATTCACCAGTTTCAGAAACTTTATCCATTAGGTCTTTGTGCTCTGAATTCATATAGGCAATAAGGCTTTTCTCGAAGTCTTTTATTTTTTCTACTTCAACTTTCCTAAGAAAACCTTCGTTCGCGGTAAAAAGCATAAGACCCATCTCTGCAACAGACATTGGAGAGAATTGATCTTGTTTTGTAAGTTCAGTAACCCTTTCTCCGTGTTCGAGCTGTTCTTTTGAAGCTTCATCCAGGTCAGATGCAAACTGCGCGAAGGCTTCAAGCTCTCTATATTGAGCGAGTGCTGTTTTAATACCACCACCTAGCTTCTTAATTATGGGAACCTGAGCAGCACCACCTACCCTTGAAACTGAAATGCCCGGATCCATAGCAGGCTTTAGTCCAGAACTGAAAAGGGAAGATTCTAAGAATATTTGTCCGTCAGTAATTGAAATAACGTTAGTTGGAACAAATGCAGATACGTCTCCTGCCTGAGTTTCAATTATGGGAAGGGCGGTAAGAGAGCCTGTTTTGCCTTTTACTTCTCCGTTTGTGTAATTTTCGACGTATTCTTCATTCACTCTAGCAGCCCTTTCGAGAAGTCTGGAGTGTAGATAGAAAACGTCACCAGGATATGCTTCCCTTCCGGGAGGCCTTCTCAACAACAAAGACATTTGTCTATAAGCAACAGCTTGCTTAGACAAATCATCATAAATAATGAGGGCGTCTTCTCCTCTGTCTCTGAAATACTCACCCATGGAGCATGCCGCAAAAGGAGCTATATACTGCATTGGGGCTGGATCAGCCGCAGCAGCTACAACCACGATAGTATTCTCCATGGCTCCATATTGCTCTAATGTTCTAACAACCTGGGCTATAGAAGATTGCTTCTGACCTATAGCAACGTATATGCACTTCACGCCAGTATCCTTTTGATTGATGATTGCATCAATTGCAATAGCAGTTTTACCAGTCTGTCTGTCGCCGATAATTAATTCACGCTGGCCTCTTCCAATCGGAACCATACTATCAACAGCCTTAATGCCTAGCTGAACTGGCTGATCTACCGATTTTCTTGAAATCACACCAGGAGCAACCTTCTCAACCGGGGATGTTTCTGAAGCCTGCACCTCACCCTTTCCGTCTATTGGATTGCCTAGTGCATCAACCACTCTTCCCATTAAGGCTTCCCCAACAGGCACTTCTAAAATTCTGCCTGTACATTTAGCAGAACCTCCCTCTGCCAGGAGCTTATAGTCTCCAAGAATAACAGCACCAACTGAATCCACTTCAAGGTTTAATGCCATTCCCATGATTCCGTGATCAAACTCTATGAGCTCGCCATTCATGACTTCGCCCAAACCATGTATCCTCGCGATACCATCGGCCAAGAAGACAATGGTTCCTTCGTTGCTAGGTGTGGATGTTGTATCCAGAGCATCAATCTTTTGCTTAATGACCTGACTTATTTCTGATGGGTTTAATTCTTCCATTTTTTTACTTTATTTGATTTTTTAACTTTTCAAGTTTTCCTTTAATGCTGTAATCCGTTACTTCGTCACCACATTTGATTGAAAAACCACCTATTAAACTGTTATCTACTACCTGTTCTACATTCAGGGATTCGCCGTATCTGCCCTTCAGAGATTGAGCAATTTTGTTTAGCTGTTCATCTGTCATTGCAAAAGCAGAAGTTACGATCACGTCGTTGGAGCCTTTGGTTCCAGAAAGTAGCTTTTTGTATTCTTTTGATATCTGAGGAATAAGAGATATTCTCTTTGATTCACCCAAAACCCTAATGAAATTGGATGTTTTGTCTTGAATCTGGCCCTCAAAAAGAGAAAGAAAGACCTCTGCCTTTTCCTTGTAAGCAAGCTTTGGGGAATTGATTAGCAGCTGAACTTCTGGGGTCTCTAAAGCAAGCTCTAGCTGATCCAGATCAACTTCCCAGCCCTCAGAGTGATCGTAGATCGCTTGGGCATATGGTCTTGCTATTGTCTCAAAATTCAAGGTTATAACTCCTCAGCTATCTGATCTATGATCTGAGCATTTCTGTCTTTATCGATTTCAGATCCTAAAATCTTTTCGGCACCTGCTACTGCTAGAGCTGCGACCTCGGACCTTAGGTCTTCTTTGGTTCTTTTAGCAGCTTGCTCTAAGTCACTCTGTGCAGATACTTTTATTCTCTCCGCCTCTTCGTGAGCGCTGGCCTTCGCATCTTCGACTAATTGACTGGCCCTTGCGTTGGCTTGATTGACAAGGTCAGCAGCTTCTTTTTTTGCCTCTTCTAGAATCTCTGCCTTCTTCTGATTGGCCTCATCTAGCTCTCTCTTGCCTCTGCTGGCAGCTTCGAGTCCATCTGAAATTTCCTTTTCTCTTTCTTCAAGTGCTTCCAGTATGTATGGCCATACGTATTGCATGGTGAACCACACAAAAAACACGAAAGCTAAAAGCTGTCCGAATAATGTGGCGTTAAAATTCATTTAAAACTCCGAACTTATTTTTATGTGAATAAGAACAATAGCCCTATTGCCAAAGATACGATGGGAATCGCATCAACCAGTCCCATACCAATCAATAGCTGGGTAAATAGGTAAGGCTGAAGTTCAGGCTGTCTAGCTATTCCTTCAAGGTATTTTGCAGTTATTAGACCAACGCCGATTCCAACGCCGATAGCGCCTCCTCCTGTTAGTAGGGCCCCTGCGACCCTTCTTATAGCTTCTGCTTCTTCCATTTTATTCTCCTTAGATATAAATTAATGATGCTCGTGTGCCTGTTGTAGGTATACGAGAGTTAAAACCATAAATAAAAACGCTTGCAGTATGACGACCAAGATATGGAATACTGCCCATATAAAGTTCAAGGCAAGTCCTGCAACTCCTGCAAGAACTCCTGTAATTGAGCTAAAGAACCCACCAAAAAATAATGCTATTAATATAAAGATCATCTCTCCAGCAAACAGGTTGCCATAAAGCCTAAGTCCCAAGGCCAATTGTTTCGCATAGAATCCGGGTATCTCGAATATGACATTGATAGGTGCCATCCACTTGCCGTAAGGCTGAAATGTCAGTTCTGCCAAGAAACCACCAAGCCCTTTATTTTTTATACTGTAGTAATGAATCAAAATTAACACGCCCAAAGCCATGCCCATAGGTGCATTGATATCTGCCACGGGGAGGACCTTAAAGTAATGTATTGCACCACCATCGGCATTAGGGGCCGTAAAACCGTTAGCCATCCAGGGGACAAGGTCTATTGGAATAAGGTCCATTAAGTTCATTAAAAAAACCCAAACAAAAATTGTTAGTGCCAAGGGGCCCATTAATGGGTTTTTGTCAGCCGTAAAGTTGTCTTGGACTTGATCTCTGACCAAAGTAACCAGATATTCCACTGCATTTTGGATTCGTCCTGGTTTGGAGGAGCTGGCGTTTTTCGCCACTCTTCTCATAAAAAATATCATTCCCATCCCCAAGAGAACTGACATAAACAAAGTGTCTACCTGAAAAGCCCAAAAGCCCATTTCGTTGATGTTGCAACTTGCCTCTGTACCTGCAACCTGACTTTTTCCATGAACTTCGGCAAAACTCCAAGTTCCATCAGGACATTTACCATACGTTAAGTTGGTAAGGTGGTGTTCTATATAATCTGTTGAATTTAGTTCTTTACTAGCCATCTGGATTTCATTGGGCGCGGCAATTATAGTTATCCCCAGCCTATAGTGAAAGAAGAATTTGTTACTTTTTTAAGATTTTATTTTATCTAGAATGCCTTGAAGGGTGTCTAGATTGCTAAAGCTTACTATAAGCTTACCTTTGCCCTTCTTGTTGTGGCGTATTTCGACCGAACTCCCAAATATTTCTGATAGCTCCCTTTCTAGTGATGAAGTATTCGGATCAGTGGTTTTGGCTTTTTTGGAAGTCTTCTTTTTATTATTTGATACTTCAGCCACTATGGCCTCGCTCTGTCTGACGGATAGAGATTCACTGATTATTCTCTTGGCAAGGGCAAGTTGCTGATCATCATTTAGTGTTAAAAGTGAGCGGGCGTGTCCCATTTCAATTTTTCCCTCTTCAAGAAGGGCCTGAACTTCTGTGCTGAGGTTTAAAAGCCTAAGGAGGTTTGTAACCGCCGATCTCGATTTTCCAACTGCCGATCCGAGCTCTTCTTGAGATAAATTAAACTCACGTTGAAGCCTCATGAGACCTTTCGCCTGATCCAAGGCATTTAGGTCCTCTCTCTGGAGGTTTTCTATGAGGGCAATTTTAGCAGTTTCATCATTGTTGAGATCCCTTACCATTGCCGGAACTGAACCAATGCCTGCAAGCTGGGCTGCTCTCCATCTTCGCTCCCCTACTACAATTTCAAACCTACCGGATGCCAACCTCCTTACAACAAGCGGCTGAAGTACGCCCTGCTCCTTAATGCTTTGGGCCAACTCCTCAAGAGTTGATTTGTGCATTTTTGTTCTGGGTTGATATTGGCCGGGTGCAAGGTCGTCAACTGAGATTTGTGTCACAGCCACACCCTCGGGCTTAGGCCTGTCCCCTAGAAGGGAATCAAGCCCCGTGCCAAGGCTAGATTTGTCTTTGCTCATGACTGTTGTCTTGATACTGTTCTTCCATCCTTCCGATAAGCTCTCCAGCAAGAGCCAGATAAGCAAGCGATCCTTTTGCGTTAGGCTCATAAGATAATGCTGATTTGCCAAAACTGGGGGCCTCAGCAAGTTTTATGTTTCTAGGTATAACGGTTGAGTACAGCTCGCCAGAGAAGTGTTTCTGTAGCTCGCCTGTGACCTGTTGGCCGAGTTTGTTTCGAGGATCGAACATAGTTCTTACCACCGCCTTAAGTTGTAAATTATGTCCTGTACTGTCATTAAGCTGACTAACTGTTTCTAGTAATCCTGCTAATCCTTCCAGGGCGAAATATTCACACTGCATGGGGACAAGTAAGTCGTGAGCGGCTCTTAAACCGTTTAGAGTGAGTAAGTTCAGTGAGGGTGGACAATCTATAATAACGTAATCATAGTTGTCTTTAGTGTTGGAAAGGTAATCTAAAAGCGCTCTCTCTTGGCCGCCGCCGCCGCGAAGATAGGATTCAGCTGCTATAAGTTCGGGGCCTGATGGCATGATATCGTACCCAAATTCAGTCTTAAAGATCGCTTGACCACTAGTTCCCATTAGGGCGGTTGCTGACCCCTGGGTTTGATCGCATTTCTTTAAACCAGAACCGGTTGTTGCGTTGGCTTGAGGGTCTAGGTCTACCAACAAAACTGAGCGCTTCATTGCACACAGCGATGCGGCCAAGTTAACAGCGGTTGTAGTTTTCCCGACTCCACCTTTTTGATTTGCTATTACTAAAGTGTTAACCATTTTTGTGTACTGCTTCTATTGTAACCAAGATACGCGTCTTTTCCTTCGCTTTTGAGGGAAATTTGTCTATTTTTTTTACAATATATTGTGGGGGCAGGCTTTCAGTCTCGAACTGGTCTTGTGTTTTCATTAAACGTAGAGAGGTGTTACGGTTCTGAAACAAATGTTTAGTAAGGCCTATTATTGATTCGACCGTTCCTACGGCCCGACATACAATGTCTAGATTTTGAGGAAAATGGCCTGCGGTTATGTCTTCTATTCTTTGGTTATAAACGGTTACATTAGAAAGCTGGAGCTTGGTTGCAACATTCAAGAGAAACGCACCTTTTTTTGTGTTGCTCTCTACTAAAAAAAATTTCTTGTTGGGGTTGGATATTGCCAGCGGGATTCCGGGAAGGCCGCCGCCGCTACCCAAGTCAATAACATTTTCTCCCAAGAAGGGGGAAATGGAGAGGGAGTCGTTTATGTGTTCCTCTAGGTTTGTGGCTTGGCTTTTGGAAACGAGGTTGTGTGTGCGGTTCCAGGACACTAAAAGTGATTTGTATGAATAGATTTGTTTTTTTTGGTTATTATCCAACTGCTTGTCTTTCTTTTTTTAGATGGACCATCAAAAGAGATATGGCTGCAGGTGTAACTCCTGGAAGTCTCGATGCCCGAGCAAGGCTTTCGGGCTTTGCTTCTGATAACTTTTGTTTTACCTCGTTGGAAAGCCCCACAACACTGTCATAGTTTATAGTTTGGGGTATGGGTGTGTTTTCGTTTCTTTGAAGCCTTTCTATGTCTGTTTTTTGTCTTTTTATATAGCCTTCGTATTTTACATGGGCCTCTACCTCATCCACGGCATTTGATTGCAACAATTCTTCACCCTGAGGAAGGTAAGAATGAAAAACTCGTGGACGTTTTAAAATGTCGTACAGGCTGGTGTTGGTTGAAACCTTCTCTCCAGATAGCTCTTCTACTTTTTTTGTTTCTTTTGAGTTTGGTTGAAGTTTTTCTTTCTTTAGACGAACAATCTCTTTGGTTGTAGACTGTTTTTTGTCCTGATAAATTTCCCAAAGAATGTCGGGGACTATTCCAAGGTTTCGGCCTTTTTCTGTTAGACGCATGTCGGCATTATCCTCTCGAAGAATTAGCCTATATTCAGCTCTGCTGGTGAACATTCTGTAGGGTTCTTTTGTCCCGAGGCTTACCAAATCATCTATTAAAACCCCTATGTAGGCTTCATTCCTCCTGAGCTCAAATGTTCCTTTGTGTTTTATGCTCATAGAGGCGTTTATCCCTGCCATAATTCCTTGGGCTGCAGCCTCCTCATATCCTGTTGTTCCATTAATCTGGCCAGCGAAATAGAGGCCTGATATTACCTTGGTTTCGAGTGTGTGCTTTAAGCCGGTGGGGTCAAAATAGTCGTACTCTATCGCGTATCCAGGTCTAACTATTTCAGCATTTTCAAACCCCTTAATAGATTCTATCAAGGCTTTCTGGGCTTTAAATGGGAGGCTTGTTGATATTCCATTAGGATAAATTAAGTCGGAATTCAAGCCTTCTGGTTCAGCAAATATCTGGTGTGAATCTCTTTCAGAAAACCTTATTACCTTGTCCTCAATTGAAGGACAATAACGAGGACCGACACCCTCTATTACTCCGGAATACATAGGCGATTCGTTAAGATGATTCAAAATAATTTCGTGAGTTTTTTTGTTTGTACGAGTCATAAAACAGTTTAACTGTCTCGGCCTATCCTTTTCTTTTGAAATATAAGATAAAAGGGGAGTTGGGATGTCTCCAGGTTGTGGCGTTAAAAGAGACCAGTCAATAGTGTTTTTGTTTAACCTGGGGGGAGTTCCTGTCTTCAATCTGCCTACTTTAAGTTTTAAGCTTCTTAGTTTAGAAGCCAATATGTCACTAGATGGGTCACCCACTCGCCCACCAGGGGACTGCTCAAGGCCTGTATGCATAACCCCTCCAAGAAATGTGCCGGTAGTTAAAATGATTGTCTTTCCAAATATCTCAGCTCCATCTTCAGTGTGAATGGATTTAATGGTTGAGTCTTGAATGGTGATATCTACTACCGATCCTTCTTTTATTGTTAAGTTTTTTGATTTACTCAGTGTCTGTTGAATAGACGCTTTGTAAAGCTCTCTATCGGTTTGTACTCTTGTTGCTCTAACGGCCTGACCTTTTGTAGAGTTCAAGACTCGGTAGTGAATACCTGCGGTATCTGCCGCCCTCGCCATTAGACCACCTAGCGCATCAACCTCTTTTGCTAGATGGCTTTTGCCTATACCCCCAATCGCTGGGTTACAAGACATCTCGCCTATCTTGTTTTTATCGTGAGTGATTAGCAATGTATTAACACCAAAACGCGATGCAACATCTGCCGCCTCTACGCCGGCATGGCCGCCTCCTATCACAATGACATCAAACTTATTCACAACCTATAAAAACAAAACTTTATTTTCTTTAAAAATGCATTTTATATTATTTTGTTATTATTAGTGATTCAGATCTCTGTGGGTAACCCTGTCAAGCCCAGGTAGATATGCAAAAAATTATAAGCAAAACTCCGATGGAAAGTTTAATAAACTCTGAAGTCTAGTCTGTATGGATTGTGAACAAAAAATTTTTTACACAAAACAAAAATGTGTATGCACAATCTTTACACAGCTACTTACCTATACAAAACTCAGAAAAGATCTCGCCCAACAAATCATCTGAACTCATGGGTCTCAGTATGTCGCCGAGGTGATGGTGTGCAGACCTCAAGTTCTCCGCAACCAGCTCCAAAGCCTCACCTTCACCTAAAGACACAATCGACTCTGTTAGCAAATCCGAGGCCAAGCCCAAAGATTCTTCGTGCCTTTTCCTGGAAAGAAAGGCGGTCTCACCACCCTCATCAACACCCAGGCTTACTGCTATGGCCTTCAATAAGTCTTGAACACCTTGTCCTGTTGTAGAGGATACATAAAACTTTTTATTTTCATGGCTGGGTAAATTTTCTTTGAGGTCGCACTTATTCATAACAACAATATGCTCTCCAAGATCAACGGCAAATTCTTTTACATCAGTTACGTCCTGTACTAACAAAGTTAAATTTGATTCTTTAACAACGCCCAAAGATCTATTAATACCTTCCTTTTCTATATCTGAATCAGGATTAGATCTAACACCGGCCGTATCAACAAACTCAATTACCACCCCGCCCACATTTACCACCACCCTAACCAAATCCCTTGTGGTCCCCGGCACATCAGAAGTTATAGCAACATCGTTTTTGGCTATTACGTTTAGTAAAGTCGACTTGCCAGCATTAGGGGGTCCCACAATTGCTATCGAATAACCCTCTCTGAGCCTAATACCCTCTCTGACACCTGAAAGCAACTCAGACACCTCGTCCGAGTAACATTTTATGTTTAGTCTTACACCATCAAGAAGATTTTTATCTACCTCTTCTTCAGGAAAATCTATACTTGCTTCTACAACAACCCTTGCTTTAACAACGCCATCTATTAAGCGATTAACTTGTTCTGAAAATCTCCCGGTCAGGGAAGCATTAGCTGCTAGAACTGCGCTTTTACTTTGAGCGTTAATTAAATCAGACACCGATTCAGCCTGAGCCAAATCTATTTTATTATTAAGGAAAGCTTTTTTTGTAAACTCTCCAGGTTCTGCAATGGCAGCACCCATCGCAACAGCCTCATCAATAACCATAGCAACTATTGTGGGATTACCATGACAATGAAACTCCACCACATCCTCCCCCGTATAAGAATGAGGAGACTGAAAAAAGACCACCATGCCAGAATCAATCACTTCACCATTTTGAGATGTAATAGAGCACTTTTTGAATTTCCATGGCTCAGAAAGCTCACCACACATTTTTTCTGCAATTGACCTAGAGTCTTCACCGGACATTCTAACAACCGCAACCCCGCCCCTACCTGTAGCAGAAGCAGAAGCAACAATCGTCCTTGTGTTCAATTTAAGAAGAAATCGCCTTACGCGAGTACCACCATTGTTGAAAAATCTGAATTAACATATTTACCAACCAGTAAAGCACAAGACCCGAAGGGAACCAGGCAAAAATCACCGCAAAAATCAAAGGAAAAAACTTCATCATTTGAGCTTGCATGGGATCGGCACTGGGAGGAGTTGGGGTTAATTTTTGTGATAGATACATGCCGGCACCATTAAGTATCGGTAGAACAAAGTAAGGATCCATTGCAGACAGGTCGTCTATCCACAAGAAAAAAGGAGAATGTCTTAGCTCAACAGTTTCAAGCAAAACCCAATAAAAAGCCAAAAAGAAGGGCATCTGGGCCAACATAGGCAGACAGCCCCCAAGAGGATTTACACCCTCTTTTTTGTAAATCTCCATCATTTCTTGGCTCATTGCCTGTCTATTGTCACCATGTTTTTCTTGAAGGAGTTGCAATCTAGGCGCAAGCTCACGCATTTTGCCCATAGAAACATAGGCTTTAGCAGAAAGAGGCCAGGTTGCAATTTTCAAGACCACCGTTAAAAATATGATTGCAAGGCCCCAGTTGTTAAAAATACTATGACCTAGATCTAACAACCAATACATGGGCTTGCCCAACCACCACAAAAAACCATAATCAACAGTCAAATCAAGATTTTCTTCAATTTCGGCTAGCTGTTTCGGCAGCTTAGGGCCCACGTATAATGTGTTTTTGGTAGCAGCAGACCCTCCATAGGATATAAGAAAATCCCTAGAAGTATAACCTAGCGAATATCTGCCAGATTTATCGCCATATCTGCCCTGATACAAGTATTCTTCTTTTTGGTCAGGAATCCAGGCAGACAAAAAGTAATGCTGTATAAGCGCAACCCATCCACCAACAGATTTATTTTGATAAGAAGAATCCTTAATATCATCAAAGTCATATTTTTCGTATGTGTCTTTAGTAGAAGAAAAAACAGGTCCAAGGTAGGTGTACATTAAGCCCCCCTCTTCAACCACAGAACTATCTCTCTCTATAACAACGTAAGGGGTTACTGAAACCTGTTCTTCTATAGAGGACCGTACCACATCCTCAACAATAATTTTATATCCAGTAAAAGGCATATCAATTTTTCTGACAAACGACATTCCTTTAGAGGAGCCTTCTAGTGTGTATACGGTTCCACCACTATCCACTCTTTCTTGAGAAATTTTTGAAAATTCAGGATTTAAATAACCTTGAGACCTTGTATAAAAACCACTGTTTGCAAAGTAAATATTTTCTCTATTCAAACCCTCGTCATAAGTTGGACCAAGAACCACAAACGGCTCTTGAGAGTCTTTTGTTTTAGATATTGTATTAAGGTGTGAAAGCTCGAATCTGCCGGTTACTGGGTCCAAATATAGGGATAGGTTTTCGTTCTTAATTTCATAATAACTCCTCTCTTCTGATACCACCTCTTCTTTTGGCTCACCCAGAGAGGAGAGAGGTTCTAGAGGCTGTGAAAGTAAGGGCTCACTATCGCCTATAGCATTGACGCTTATATCTTCTGAATAAACCCTATCATTACTAGGTGAGTCTACCGGCCACTGTAAAAGTAGATAATAAAGTGTTACGCCGATTGCTATTATTAGTGAAGTTTTAATTACGTCCATGCTTGTCCCTCCCAGGAACATTATCTATGCCACAACCACCCCAAGGGTTGCATTTTAATATCCTTTTAAAGGATAAATACCCCCCCCTAAAAAGACCGTGAACCGATAGAGCTTCCACGGCATATTGAGAACACGTAGGATGAAACCTACAGTTTTGTCCCAAGAGTGGACTGAGAAATTTTTGATAAATCTTTATGAGCTTTATTAGCAAACTGCTTATCATTGTTTTGTTTGAAATTTGTTCCAAATATCATCTAGATCTTTTTGAAGATCTTTTTCTTTTCCCTTGAGATCTTTTTTTACATAAACAACAAAATCTCTCGGAGGCAATTCTAAAACCTTTGAAAGAAAACTTCCCTTTATTTTTCTTTTAATGTTGTTTCTATCAACGGCTAGTTTGGTGTCTTTTTTCCTTATTGCTACACCCAACCTTGCAAGTCCATGTTTATTTGTTTTAGAAAGAACGAGAACGTTCTTCGTAGAATACTTTGTATCAGGAGAAGAAAAGATTTTTTGAAAACCCTCTTTAGAGGGTATTGAGCGTTTGGTGGCCATTCTAGACCGTAAGAGATAGTCTCCCCTTTTTCCTTCTATTGCTTAGTACTTTTTTTCCACCCAGAGTAGAGTTTCTTGCTCGGAAACCGTGAGTCCTTGCTCTTTTTATTCTGCTGGGCTGATAAGTTCTTTTCATAATGTTAAAAAGGTAATTGGGCTGCGCATGATAGAGTTTTTGTGAAGCTAAAACAAGCAAAATGTTTAAAACAATATATTAACAACTTATCCACAATTAAAATCTGTGTTTATTCTGTGGATAACTTTGTGTTTTTATATATAATCAGATTGATGACTGATTTACACTTTTGGGGAGAATGTAAGAAAACTTTAGAGCGAGATTTGCCGGTTGAGGAGTATTCTACATGGATTGCCCCACTTACACTAGAACAAAATAATGGTTCAAACCCTTTGTCTTACAGCGTTTTGGCACCTAATAAGTTTATATCTGACTGGGTTGAAGACAACTATGGGCCCACTATTAAAGAGAGGTTGTCTGCCATCACAAGTAATAGAGATTTAAATCTTAATTTTGAGATATTCGTAGACTATCACGAAAAGCAGCCTGCAGATGCTGCTCCTCAAGAACCCTTAAAGCTTGATGAAATAAAGATAACACCCTCGACAGGGCCACTAAAAAGCAATCTTATAGAAAACTTTACCTTTAAATCTTTTGTGGAGGGAAAGTCTAATCACATTGCTTTAGCTGCCTCTAGACAAATTGGGGCTGGTTTAAAAAATTCTTATAACCCTCTATTTATTTATGGAGGAGTGGGTCTTGGTAAAACTCATTTGATGCATGCAGTAGGAAACGAAATCCTGAGCAAGGACCCAACAAAAAAAATAGCCTATGTACATTCTGAGAAATTCGTGAGTGATATGGTAAAATCACTGCAGTTAGGCGCAATTAATGAATTTAAGCAGTACTATAGGTCTCTAGATGCTCTTTTAATAGATGATATTCAGTTTTTTGCTAAAAAAGAACAATCCCAAGAAGAGCTTTTCCACACTTTCAATTCTCTTCTAGAAAAGGGAAGTCAGATGATCCTAACTTGTGATCGCTACCCAAAGGAAATAGATGGTCTGGAAGACAGACTAAAGTCTAGGTTGGGATGGGGCTTGCCAGTTGTAATTGAACCTCCAGAACTGGAGACGCGTGTTGCAATTTTGTTGAGCAAAGCTGAGTCAATGAATCATGAGATTAATGAAGAATCAGCTTTTTTTATAGCTCAAAAAGTCAGATCTAATGTTAGAGAGCTTGAAGGGGCCTTGAAAAGAGTAATTGCAAATTCAAACTTTACCGGAAGACCTATAACTGTTGACCTGATAAAAGACTCATTGAAAGATTTATTGGCCATACAAGCACGACAAGTAAGTGTTGAGAATATTCAAAAAACAACAGCGGAATATTACAACATTAAGATGAGCGATATTCTTTCTAAAAGAAGGAGCAGGTCTGTTGCTAGGCCAAGACAAATGGCCATGTTTTTAGCTAAAGAGCTTACAAATTATAGTCTTCCTGAAATAGGTGAGTCTTTCGGGGGTAGGGATCACACAACAGTGATACATGCCTGTAAAAAAATTAATGAGCTAAGGTCCTTTAATCTAGATATAGAAGAGGATTATAGGAAGCTTTTAAGGGTTTTGACTATATAATACCTATATGAAATTCATTGCTGAAAAGTCTCAGATAGTAGATTCGCTTCAAAATGCCGCCGCTGTTGCAGAAAGGCGCCAGACAATACCAATTTTAGCCAACTTACGCCTGAAGATTGTCGAAGGAAAGTTAGAAGTAACTGCCACAGATCTAGAGATCCAAATCAAAACCTATTCAGATTTAATAGAAATCCAAGAAGAGGGCGAAACCACTGTGTCTGCTAGGAAAATGTCAGAACTTTGTAGGTCATTACCAGAAGGAGAAAATGTTAGCTTTTCCCTTTCTAATGGAAAACTGACCGTAAGTTCCAGTAACTTTCACGCTGATTTTGCAACAATTTCTTCAGACGATTTTCCAGAAATTGAAATTAGCGAGGAGCAAGTTCCCGTTTCTCTTGAATCTAGTGTTTTAAAAAGAATACTCTCAAAAACCTCATTCTCGATGGCATCTCAAGATGTGAGGTACTACCTAAACGGGATGTTGTTAGAAATAAATGGTAACAAGATAAATGGTGTAGCAACAGACGGGCACAGGCTGGCCTATTCTTCTGCAGCTACTGGCAACTCTGAAGCAGATATGAAGAATATACTTCCACGTAAGGCAGTACTTGAGCTGGCTAAGCTACTTTCAGCCGGTGAAGATAAAATAAACCTTTTGATAGGTCCTTCATATGTAGTCATTAGAACAGCAAATTTAAGCTTCTCCAGCAAGCTTATTGACGGAAAATATCCAGACTACGATAAAGTTTTTCCCACGGGCGAACCACTTCCTCTGGAGATTAACAAGGAAGTGCTTCAATCTGCTTTATCAAGAGCATCAGTATTGTCTAACGAAAAATATAGAGGCGTAAGATTTGAGCTCTCTGAGAACAAGCTAAAACTTACAGCAAATAATCCCGAACAAGAGTCTGCAGAGGAGGAACTAGAAGTTTTTTACAAAGGCTCAGAGCTCGAGGTAGGATTTAACATCGGATATCTCCTTGATGTATTAAATTCTATAGAAACAGAGAATGTTAAATTTGAATTTTATGGAGAAGATTCTAGTTGCATTATAAAAGAAAGCAATTCAGAAGATGATGTATATGTCATTATGCCCATGAGGCTCTGATGCCGCTTAGTAGGCTTCAGCTAAAGAACTTTCGTTTATTTCAAGATAATCTTTTTACTTTCTCTAACAGGACTAATTTGATCCTTGGAGAAAATGGTTCTGGAAAAACATCTATCTTAGAGTCAATAAGCATTCTCCTTTTGGGAAACTCATTCCGAACAAAAGAAACCAAAGAGTGCATTAATTCCAGCAAGGACTCTTTCAGTATCACAGGTAAGGGAACATTAGATAGTAAAGAACTAAAACTTTCAGTTAATAATGGACTGAATATAAGAATAAATTCTTCTAGAAAGATTGAAGGGGCCTCTGTAAAAAAGGAAGACCTGTATTTTTTACAGATTGTAATGGCAAAAAATCTTAGGATGATAGATGGTGAGCCAGACATTAGAAGAGATTACTTTCACGAGCTGATGTTTCACGTGAAACCTACCACAAAAAAACTTTACAATGACTATCAAAGAGCTTTAAAACAAAGAAACAAGTGCCTGAAGAAAAATCTTGCTGAATCTGAATTATTAACATGGAGTAAGGAGCTGGCAGAATTAGGACTTGCATTGAGTTTGGAGCAATATAGTTTCTTTAAGTCGTTCAAGGAATTTAATATTCTGGGTATAGAAGAAATAGTAAAATCTGGAAATTTTACTTTTCTAGATAATTTTAATGTAACCTTTTCTAAAGGATGGGAAAGATCTAAAAAGCTTGAAGAGTCATTTGAAGATTCGCTCGATAAAGACAAGGCAATTGGCTACACATCAACAGGTCCACATAGAATGGATATAAACTTCCAAATAAATAACAAAAAAGCAGCTTCAAATCTCTCTAGAGGACAACTTAAAGTATTGATTTTATTAATTTTTTTAACAAATAATAAACTAATAAGGCAAATCACGAAAAGGGAAACTTTGTTGATGATTGATGATCTGGGTTCTGAGCTGGATATTAAAAATTTACGCTCATTACTTGCCCAGATTATTTTAAGCGAAAATCAAATATTACTGACTGGTATAGAAGGTGAAGAGATGCATCAATCTATTAAAAAATTGACAAATTTTACGCAGATTAATCTTTGATTTTGTATTAAAATGGATAGATGCCGACTAAGAAAAAATCTGCTGCATCGAAAACTACTAAAGCTTCAACAAAAGCTCCAAAAAAAACTCCAAAAAAAACTAATTCCGACTCTTACGACTCCTCGAGCATAACGGTTCTTAAAGGACTGGAGGCAGTCAAAAAAAGACCTGGCATGTATATAGGAGATACAGATGATGGAACGGGTTTGCATCATATGGTCTATGAAATTGTAGACAATTCGATAGACGAAGCGCTTGCGGGCCACTGCGATGAAATTACAGTAAAAATTGTTGGCGATGATTGTGTGTCTGTCTCAGACAATGGAAGAGGTATACCAACCGATATGCACGAAGAAGGAATGTCTGCTGCTGAAGTGATCATGACAAAATTACATGCAGGGGGTAAATTTGATGATAATTCTTACAAAGTGTCTGGCGGTCTGCATGGAGTTGGAGTTTCAGTTGTTAATGCCTTATCGGAAGACCTCAAGTTAACCATTCACAGAGGTGGAAAAATCCATGAACAAGAATATGCTGATGGAGCGCCTAAAGGAAAGCTAAAAGTAACAGGAAAAACAGATAAAACAGGAACAGAAGTGACATTCGTACCTTCTCCAACCACCTTCTCAGATATTAATTTTCAATATGACGTTCTTGAAACAAAATTAAGAGAGTTGTCCTACTTGAATGCTGGATTAAAAATAATTCTTATAGATGAAAGAAGTTCTAAGAAAAAGGAATTTTTTCACAAAGGTGGCTTGGCTGAATTTGTAACTTTCCTAAACACAAAAAGAACAACCGTTAATTCAGTTTTTCATTTCGTAAAAGAAGCAGCTGAAGGAATAACCATAGAAGTCTCTCTTCAGTGGAATGATGGTTACCAAGAAAATATTCAATGTTATACAAATAACATTAAACAGCGAGACGGAGGAACTCACCTTGTTGGCTTTAGAACTGCTCTTACACGAACGCTAAATAACTACATGGAAAAGGAGGGCATGAACAAAGAGAAGGTTTCTACCTCCGGCGATGATGCTAGAGAGGGATTGGTTGCGGTTGTCTCAGTAAAGGTTCCTGATCCTAAATTTTCTTCGCAGACAAAAGATAAACTTGTTTCTTCTGAAGTCAGACCGGCTGTAGAGCAAGAGACTTATAAAGCATTAACAGAATATCTATTAGAAAATCCTGCTGAAGCAAAGCTGATCGCCACAAAAATTATTGAAGCTGCAAGAGCCAGGGAGGCGGCTAGAAAGGCAAGAGAACTGACAAGAAGAAAGGGAGTGTTTGAAGGGGGTGGCTTGCCGGGCAAGTTATCAGACTGTCAAGAGAAAGATCCTGCGAAGAGCGAAATCTATCTTGTTGAGGGAGAGTCTGCTGGTGGTTCAGCAAAACAAGGGCGAGATAGACATTTTCAAGCCATACTCCCACTGAAAGGAAAGATTCTAAATGTTGAGAAAGCAAGGCTAGATAAAGTACTTTCTTCAGAAGAAATTATAATTTTAATTTCTGCTCTGGGTTGTGGCATCAAGGGAGAAGATTGGCAGGAAGAAAAGCTCCGGTATCACAGAATTATAATTATGACGGATGCCGATGTAGACGGGTCACACATCAGAACATTGCTATTGACTTTATTTTACCGTCAGATGCCCGAACTAATTGAGAAGGGTTACATATATATAGCCCAGCCTCCACTATATAAATTAAAGAAGGGAAAACAAGAAACATATGTTAAAGATGACTCCGAGCTAAGAGAACTTTTAGTGGCTGAAATATTAGATGATGCAAAATTAGTTCTTAACAAAAAAGGTGAATCCATAACCGGTCCAGCCTTAGGAAAATTTATTTCCCAACACGAAAAAGTACAAAACATCTTGAAAGGTTTGACTCACATATATCCTGTTGAGCTTTTAGAGGGAATTAAACATACCCATCTCCTTAAAGGTCTGGAAACCGATAAAGATGTAAAAAAATGGACTTCTTCTTTAGAAAAATATCTAAATGAGAAAGCCGAACAAGGTTCGTCTTGGAAGGTTGGCACGACAAAGAAGGAGGGCTCGGATCTGATAGAGCCCAACATTGCTTTATTGAGACACGGAACTGAGTCTCAATGGAACCTAAATAAAGCTTTTTTTAAATCTAAAGCCTACAAGGATATAGCAACCCACGGCTCCGATATGGCCGACATGTTCAATGCAGATAGTCATTTTGAAATAAATGGAAAAAGCATTGCTGTAGACAATTTCGCCCACGCACTTGAGGAAGTCTTACAAATATCAGAACGATCATTCACTAAATCAAGGTACAAAGGATTGGGAGAAATGAATGCGGAGCAGCTTTGGGATACTACAATGAATCCAGATATGCGTATCTTAGGTCAAGTGAGCATAGAAGATGCCTTGGCAGCAGATGAACTCTTCCATGCATTGATGGGAGATGAAGTTGAGCCAAGAAAAGAGTTTATAGATGAGAACGCTAAGCTTGTAGTAAATTTAGACGTTTGAACTAGTTTGTATTAAGTTTCCTTTCTACCCATTGCTGAACTTCTTCAGCTGACTTTTTAGAGTCTTCCACAAAAAAAGGTTCTCCAATGTGAAGATTAATAGTTCCTGGTTTTTTAATAAATTTATGAGCTGGCCAGCAATCGCCAGAGTTATGACATAGAGGTAAGATTTTCACATTATTTCTCTTTGCAAGCTCAAACCCACTTCTGGCATATTTACCAACCCTTCCCGCCTTTACCCTAGTTCCCTCAGGAAATAAAAGAACATACAAACCCCTTTTAAGTCTGTCTGAACCCTCTTCCAGAGTTTGAACTATTGCCTCTTTTGGCTTGCCTCTATTTATAGCAATTGGATGAAGCATTTTCATTGCCCAACCCCAAAGTGGAATATATAAAAGTTCTCTTTTCAATAAAGTACAAACTGGGTGAAACAAATATTGCATGGAAAATGTTTCCCATTGTCCTTGATGATTTGAGACTATTACGCAAGGACTATTTGGTAAGTTTTCTTGTCCTATGACGTTCACTTTAATTCCACAAGTTAAGTGCAAGTACCAGTTAGTAAATTTTGGCCATAGCGCAAAAAGCTTGAGTCTTTTCTCTAGGCCAATGAATGGTCCTATGAGACAGGCCATTATGCTTGCTAAAAACCCTGAGCCTAAATAGCCAAAATAAAATAAAGTTGACCTAAGAATTGTCACTTTTGATATTTGTTATATATTTTGCCGCATCTAATAAACTATCAAAACAATGCTCCGCTGGAGGGCTATTTGGTGTGCCTACTACCTTCTCTCCATAACCCCCAGTTTTAATTAAAAGAGGAATACATCCATGATTTCTGCCTGCCAAGACATCAGATTCTTTATCTCCAATAAAATATTTCCCCTTTAAATCAATTCCTAAATTACTTTCAATCTCCAACAATAGACCAGTTTCTGGTTTTCTGCATTTACACAAACTTTCTGGAGCGTGAGGACAGTAAGCAATATAATCTATCTCTCCACCCACTTCATTTAAAAGTGTAACCATATAGTTATGTATAGCTGCCAATTCAAGATCTGTAATTATTTCTTTCTCAATACATGCTTGGTTAGTAGCTATAGCTATTTTGTATCCTTTTTGATTTAGTAGTGCTATGGCTTCTAAGCTACCCTCGATCGGCTTAAAGTCTTCAGGTTTAGTAACGTATGTCATTAGGTCAACATTTATGACACCATCCCTATCCAAGACAATAAATTCTGCCATTATCTGTTAAATATTATACTTTTGAACCAAATAGGGTTTAATATCGTCTAAATGCACTCTTTCTTGATTCATTGTGTCTCTGTCTCTAATAGTATATGTATTGTCTTCTATACTCTGAAAATCAACGGTGATACATGCAGGTGTACCAATTTCATCATGTTTTCGATAACTTTTACCGATGTTGCCGGTATTTTCTAGCAATACCCTTCCTGTCACAGCTTTTTGCAATTTAATTTTAAGCTCTCTAGTTGCATTAACTATCGCTTGATCATTTCTTTTTAGAGGAATTACAGCCAACTTTATTGGAGCTAGATGAGGTTTAAGATTTAAAACTGTCCTTTTTTTATCACCTTCAAGATCTTCAACCTTATATGCTTCATTTAAAATAGCCAAAAACCCTCTATCTACGCCTGCAGAAGGCTCTATTACATAAGGAACCACCCATTCTTTGGTATTTAAGTCTTGTATAGCTAATTTGGCATTAGATTGGGTATTTTTCTCTACTTTTGCATTTATGTTTAGATCTTCTTGTCCTTTTGTGTGTGATCCAAGATCAAAATCTGTTCTATTTGCTATGCCTTCTAACTCTTCTACTCCATGTGGGTATTTATACATTATATCCACGGTAGCCTTAGAGTAGTGTGCAAGTTCATCTCCTGGAACGTGATAAAGTTCTAACTTTTCTCTGTCAATGCCTTGTTCTTGCCACCAGTCAAGCCTTATATCAGTCCACTTTTTGTGCCATTCTTCGTCCTCTCCCGGCTTTACAAAAAACTCCAACTCCATTTGTTCAAACTCCCTGACCCTGAATATAAAGTTCCTAGGTGTTATTTCATTTCTAAAAGCCTTACCCATCTGGGCAATACCAAATGGAAGAGGGTGGGGCGTAGAATCTAGAACATTTTTAAAATTAGTAAAAATATTTTGGGCTGTTTCTGGCCTGAGGTAGGCAAATGAATTGCCATCTTCAACTGGTCCAACATTGGTTTTGAACATCAAATTAAAGGGTCTCGGTTCAGTCAAATCTTCTGATCCACATCCTGGACATTTGCCATCTTGAACATGATCTGCTCGCCATCTAGATTTACAATTTCTGCAGTCCAACAATGGATCAGAAAATGTATCTTCATGGCCAGAGTATTTCAGAACCAATGGATTGGTTAGAATTGAAGAATCTATGCCTTCGATATCATCCCTATCGTATATCATGGATTTCCACCAAGCTCTTTTTAAGTTATTTTTCAGCTCAACACCTAATGGTCCATAATCATATAACCCCTGAAGACCTCCGTAGATTTCATTAGATTGAAATATAAAACCGCGTCTTTTGCAGAGAGATACAAGATCTTCCATTGTATGATTATTCATATTGTTAGTAAGTGCTTACTATAATTAAATTACCTTTTATAAATGGATTTAAGACTAGTTCTCTTAAATTTTTTATATTCCCAAGAATACTGTCCAGGCAGCTCCATTATACATTTTTCAAACTCGATGTTCATTCTATCTATCCCCTCCTGAGTTCCTTGTTTTAAATCAATACATTCCTTGAAATGAATAACAAACCCTGAAGCATTTTCTTTCCTCTCACAATACATTAAGTGAACCTTACAATCAGTCTTCTTCTGTAATTTTGGTAATAGCGTCATGGAATAAATCTCTTTTTTAAAGAACTTTGAAAAACTACCAGAACCTTTTTTTGGTACTTGATCTGAGGCAATTGCAACAAGTTTTTTTTCTTTAAGAGCAGATAGTATTTTCCGGATTCCACTTGTATCAGCGGACACCATCTTTACACCGGCACTATTTCTAGATTTTGTAATTACATAATCTAGAAAATTACTCTTAGGCTTGGTGTAAGGAATAGTTGTATCAAACTCACGCCCTAAATAATTTATGAGGATTTCTATGTTCCCTAAATGGGGCGTGAATAACAATACACCATTATTATTTGATATAGAGTTCTTTACAAGATCAAAATTCCTTACCTCGATAAATTGTTTATCTTTAGTATATTTTTTTGAACCCCAAACCATTCCGCTCTCTAGGATATTCATAGAACTATGAAAAAGACTTTCTCTTAATAGTGTGTTGGTTTCTTTTTGGGTATGTTGGGGGAAAACCAAATTAAGATTCTCCAGAGAAATTCGTTTATGTTTATTGGGCGTTAAATAGAAAATCAAGCCTATTAGCTTTCCAATTTGGTAAAGAGCTCTATAGGGTATAAGCTCTGTTGCGATTAAAAAGAAGCGATAAAACAATCCATAAAGTGACATTTGTTGCTTAATTTCTCCAGAAAGCGGGTGTAAAAAGAAGAAGAAGAGTAAATATTTCTAACCTTCCGAGCAACATGGCTGCGCACAGAGCAAGCTTAGACACGTCTGTTATTTCTTTATAGTTCTCAGATACAGCTCCAAGGCCAGGCCCAAGGTTATTTAAAGTTGCTCCAACTGCGGAGAACGCAGTGAGAAAGTCATTACTTTGGGAAAGTAAGAACATTAGAATTATTAGGAAGGTTGCAACGTATACAGCAAAAAAGCCCCAAACAGACTCAGAAACCCTAGGATCTAAAGATTTCTTACCAAATTTAATCGTTACAATAGCATTCGGGTGAATTAACTTAGTTATCTCACTTGAACCCTGTCTAATAAGTATTAATGCTCTAATTACTTTTATTCCACCTCCAGTAGAACCGGCACATGCTCCTATAAAAGCAGCTATTAAAAGCATAATAGGAACAAACAGAGGCCAGTTCGAATAATTTGATGTCAAGAAACCTGTTGTTGTGCCTATAGAAACAGCTTGAAAAACACTATCAACAACCATTTCGTCATAGATATTTTCACTATAATAGAGAGTTAGGTAAGTAATAAGAGCAGTGCTAGTCAGCAAAGAGAGATAAAGCTTTACTTCTGAATCATAAAAATAATGAAAAAGTCTTTTCTTTGTCCAGGCAAGATAGTGCAGTGCGAAATTAATTCCCGATATGACCATAAAAATTATTGCAGTCCAACGAAGGCCACTATTCGAAAAGAAGGCAAAACTGTCATCATGTGTAGAAAACCCCCCAATAGAGATAGTTGAGAAGGCATGGCAAACTGCATCGAACCAAGACATGCCAAAATATTTATATAAGAGAGAACAAGAAATAGTCATAGAAAGATAAACAAACCACAATGCTTTCGCAGTCTCTGTAATTCTGGGAGTTAGCTTAGAGTCTTTTAAGGGACCAGGCGTTTCTGCCTTATATAGTTGCATTCCTCCCACTCCAAGTAAGGGTAGAACTGCCACAGCCAGCACAATAATGCCCATTCCACCCAACCACTGTAGTAACTGCCTGTAAAATAATAAAGATCTGGGCATATCATCTAATCCTACCAGTACTGTTGCCCCTGTCGTAGTAAGGCCAGATATTGATTCAAAAAGAGAATCTATGTAGCTAACTCCTTCTAATTCCGCTAAATAGAATGGTATTGATCCAAAAAAACCTAAAACAGTCCAGAAAAATATTGTTATTATAAAACCGTCCTTTGTTCTTAAGTCTCCGTTTTTTTCTGAAGCCAAGAAAAAAAGGAAACAGCCTATAAGAAATGTTACAAAACCTGTAACTATGAAGTTGTAAACAAACTCTCTTTCTTCAAAAAAGTAAGCTAAAAAACCAGGGAAAATCTGTGCAAAGCTAAATAACATTAGCAATGTGCCCAGGATCCTGGTTGTGTATGGGAATTTCATTATTATCCTGGTGAAAAGGTTTCTTTGACTTGCTTAATTACCTTTTTATCAGTTAAAAATACTATAACGTGATCGTTCTCCCTTAAATGTACGTGATCATGCGCTATCTTTCCCTTATTGTCCCTAATTAAAGCACCTATCGTAGCACCCTCCGGGAGAGATATCTCTCCTAACTCTTTACCAATACTACTTTCTTTACCAGAGGGAGAGTTTTTAGCTATTGCTTCAATTGCTTCAGCAGCTCCTCTTCTTAAAGAATGTACTTTAACAACATCTTTGCCTTCAATTTCAGCCAAAAAAGTTCCTATTGTTATCTGTGATGGGGCAATTGCTATATCAATACCTTTGTCTTGAACTAAATCAACATATGCTGGATTATTTATAAGGGCTACTGCTTTGTGAGCGCCCATATCTTTTGCAAGCAAACATGACATTACATTCGCTTCGTCGTCATTTGTTACAGCTGCAAAAATATCCGTACCTTCAATATTTTCTTCATGTAGCAAATGTTTATCACAAACATTACCCTCAAGAACAATGGTTTGTTCTAATTTTTCAGACAGTCTTTTAGCTCTTTCATGATCTGTTTCGATTATTTTTACTCTGTGATTAGATTCAATTCTTTTAGCCAATCTACTGCCGATCTTTCCTCCGCCAGCAATTATGATATTTTTGTAGGGTTCTTCTTTTTTTCTCATTTCATTCACCACCTTAGAAGCTTCACCTTTTTTTGATATGAAAAAAACTTCATCTCCAGCCCTAATGGTAGTTTGTCCTGTAGGCACTATTGACCCCCCATCTCTAAAGATAGCTGCGACTCTGGAGTCTACTTTAGGCATGTGTTTTTTAAGGTCTCCTATCTCGTGACCTATCATAGGTCCGCCATCAACGGCTTTAACCGCCACAAGATTTAATTGACCCTGACCAAATTCCATAACTTGTAAAGAACCAGGCACCTCTATTAGACCTTCTATGTGATCAGTTATTAACTGTTCAGGACTTATGTGAACATCGACAGGTATCTGGCCAGATTCCATAGCTTCTTTTGTTTTGCCCTTAAGATAGGAAATCTCTCTTACCCTGGCTATGGTTTTTACAGACTCATTTAATACCTTAGCAATCATGCAAGACACAAGGTTAGTTTCATCGCTACCGGTAACGGCCACCACCATGTCAGCATTCTTGATGCCAGCATTTACTAGAATATTAGGAAAAGATGCCCCACCAAGAATGGTCCTTATGTCTGCCTCTTCCTCAAGTTTATGTAATTTTAAGGGGTCGTTATCTACTATTGTGAGATCATTTTCTTGTGACAAAAGATTAGCGAGCGTACTACCTACAGCTCCGGCCCCCAAAATGACTATTTTCACAAGTTTATGTAAGACAACTTTTCACAGATTATAGTCTTATTTTTTGAATAGAGAATAATTATCGAACAGCAACATTAAAAAATTTGTGTTCTTTTATAAGGCCTTCATATCCGGAAACAAACTCTTGACCCGAAACTCTATTTTTACCCTGCATTTGAATTATATCTACAGAAATTGAAGAATTCTTGCCGCAATGAACAACCATGTTCTCTTTTGAAGGCTCAATATATCCTGGTCTTTTATCTATTTTTGATAGATTTGCCTTCGCTTTTAAAATCTTGATTCTTTTATCACCTAAATAAGTGTAAGTACCGTATTTTGAACCTAAGGCATTAATTTTCCTCACAACGGTTTCGGCAGTTTCTTGGGCCCAGTCTATTTGTAGTAAATCCTTTACTATTTTGGGGGCAAGTGAAGCCTTTTGATGATCTTGTGCAAAATGTTTTGCATTACCTTCCTCTAAGTTACCTAAAAAGATATTTAAATTCTCTCTACTAAGGTTAAGTAATTTTTCTTCAGCAGAATTTAAATCATCATTTTCTGTTAAATCTGTAGCATGCATTTCGTATACAGGGCCCTCATCTAGACCTTCAGACATCTTCATGTAGCTAACCCCAATTTCTTTATCCCCATTAAGAATAGCATATTCCATTGGAGAGGCGCCCCTCCACCTTGGTAATAAAGAAGCATGTACATTGATACAGCCAAGTTTTGGAATATTAAGTATATCTCTAGGGACTAAAAGGCCGTAGGCAACAAACAAGATTATATCGGGGTTTAGACCTGTTAACGTCTCTACCGTTTCGTCATTTTTTAAAACCTCCGGCTGCATGACCGGCAACCCTTTTTTTAAAGCTAAATCTTTGATAGCACTTGATTTTAATTTCTTACCTCTGCCTGATCTTCTGTCTGGTTGAGTCATGACGCCTACAATTTCATGCTTTGAATCTAGCACCATCTCTAAATGTTGCTTAGCAAACTCAGGCGTTCCAGCAAAAACAATTTTCATAGACTAGGTGCCTTTTGCCTTGGATAATTTTTTTCTAATCATTTCTCTTTTAACATTTGAAATCGAATCCACCATCATTTTACCTTCAAGATGATCCATCTCATGTTGAATCACAACAGATAAAAGCCCATTAGCAATTAACGTTTGATCTTGACCCTTTACATCTTGGAAAGATATTTCTATTTCTGAAGGTCTTTCAAGCTCTTCGTAAAAGCCCGGAACGGAAAGGCACCCTTCTGAATAAGTCTTCAGCCCTGGATCAATCACTTTCTTCAGCTCTGGATTAATCAGTACTAAGGGCTCATCTTTCTTTTCGCTTATATCAACTACTATAACTCTTTTATGAACATCTACCTGAGTAGCGGCTAGCCCAATTCCTGAACCTTCATACATAGTTTGTAACATATCTTCTGTTAGCTTTTTAAGTGAATCATCAACTTTTTCTACGGCCTTAGCTACTGTCCTTAATCGAGGATCAGGAAATATTAAAATTTTTAATAAGGGCATGATTTAATTTTGGATATATTAGTATACAATTTTTGTTTTGGAGAAAATTGTGACTGTAACTGTATCAATACTAATAGGATCCGAATCAGATTTAGATCTCGCGAACAAATGTTCTGAGACCCTAGATTCATTATCAATAACTAATTCTATTCAAGTTTTATCTGCCCACAGAACACCTGGCTTACTAGAAACCCATATCAGAGAGTGTGAAGCAGGAGGGACAAAAGTCTTTATAGCTATGGCCGGATTGGCCGCTCATTTAGCTGGGGCAGTGGCTTCAAAAACAGTTCTACCAGTAATAGGTGTGCCTGGAGATGGCGGACCTCTTAGCGGAATGGATGCTCTTTTATCGACAGTACAAATGCCTAAAGGTATTCCTG
>CEQX01018345.1_pt1 | contig 29137 bp, 17 predicted proteins | sample 356261 | NCBI WGS metagenome assembly CEQX01 (sample SAMEA2621076, study PRJEB7988) | marine metagenome | isolation source: saline water (ENVO:00002010), including | reverse complement strand
TAAAGACGATTTGTGGTTCAGGGTACGCCTAGCTCCCCACCTATCCCAGTTTAGCCTACAACTGACTCTATTTGAACAAAACCCCTCCGGATGTTCAAGCATTTACTCAGCCAAAACTTCTTCCTCATACTTTGAGGGGCAGGATGTTTTGATGACTTGAGCCTCAAAAATGTAGTCGCCATCGATGTAGTAAAGCACTCCCTGTGCATAGACAGTACGGTTATCACCCAGACCGTTCGATACGGATGCATCAATGTAGTCGATCAAGAGAGTATGAGTGGAACCGTGGAGGTAAAATACACTTTGATTTTCATCAATGCTACCATCAACAATTTCTCCTCGAACAGCAATTTCACGCTCAAGATATGATGAAGGCGCGTCCATGAGTTCATCAACTGTGCGAGTTGGTTCAGGTGCCTCAATGAGAAAGACACCGAGTAGTCCAAGACTAACAACTGCACCAATCAGAAGAATCCGAGTTCTACGAGAATACATTGAACCACATCCGCTAATCAGTACTACGGTGACTGAATCCTACAGCCTCTTCAAGATTCTTAAATCCGTGTTCTCGAAGTTTCTTATCCAAGCCGTTCACAACTGACTTTGAGAGGGACGGACCTTCAAAAACAAAACCACTGTATGCCTGCAAGAGTGATGCACCAGCACCAATTTTTTCCCAAGCATCTTCAGCAGAAAGAATACCCCCCACACCAACAATCGGCCATTCACCGTTGGTCATCGAATAAATTTGGCTGATGACAGATGTTGAACGTTGACGCAACGGTGCTCCGCTTAAGCCACCTTCTTGGGTGAATACCTTTTGTTCACTGCTCGGATAGTTCTCCGGCCGTTCAATGGTAGTATTTGTGGCAATAATACCATCACAGCCAGCACTTCGAGCAGTTGTGACGATGGCAGATAGTTGCTCATCGGTCACATCCGGTGCAATTTTGATGAGGAGAGGCTTGGTTTGCGTATTCGATTCATCAGCATTCCGTGAATTCACGACTTGGCATGCTTGAATGACTGATTCAAGAGCGTCATCATGTTGAAGTTCTCGCAAATTCGGAGTATTTGGTGAAGAGACATTAATGACGAATATATCACAATAATTCCAAAGTCGATTCATTGTTGTTGCATAATCACTTGGCGCGTCGCTCAGCGATGTAACCTTCGATTTACCAAGATTCGCCCACAACGAAGCATTGGGTGAACCATGTCTTGAAAAATGGTGAGCTAACTTCGCAGCCACTTTTTGTGAACCAGGGTTGTTAAAGCCCATTCGATTTACCAACGAACGCGATGAATTGGCGCGAAACATTCTGGGCTTAGGATTACCACCCTGCTCGTGTTCAGTGATTCCGCCTATTTCGATGAAGGAGAGGCCGATTGCCTCCCATCCTCGCAGAGCCTCTGCACGTTTGTCGAGGCCTGCAGCACTTCCGAACGGGTGTATGAATGAGTGACCAAAACAATTTATCTGCAAATTTTTATTCGGGCGATAAAGAAGTGAAAGGATACCTCGAAACAGAGGATTCGAGGAAAAAAAGCGTAACATCAACAACGCGCGACTATGGGCTTTTTCCGAATCTTGTATACGTAACGCGGGGCGTACGAGGACTCGGTAACCTATGCCCATAACAGACCCTCGGAACGGTATCCTTCAAGACTTTCGCCCTCCACGCACGTTTGTGCGCATAGATGACCCCCTGTGGCCAGTCGTTCTGGAAACCTCTCGACAAGTGTTGCGAAGAGAAAACCTTCACATAATTCTCCCGCCAGAATTTGAAGAGGATATGAACAACATATTGTTGGAAATAAGTGATTTCCAGCCCGAAAGATTAGAATTTCCAAGCTTTGATACCAAGCAGTGTACTGATGTTTGTCTCTACGTGAGCGAGGACGAGAATTACCGAATGATCGCATCAATCGGGATGACTGAACCTGAACCAAAGGTGCGGTGGGTAAAAATGGATATGACGAAAGGGTGGAAAGAAATTGTGATTGTATGCAACGAACTTCATGTTGCAGGATATCCCGGTTGCGTGGGATGTGGTGGTCCGAATTCTGAAATGCCATGGAATGAAGAAAAGTCCCGTGCGGGGCTTCTCTAACTAACCGGTATTCTTTGTGTTACTTTTTACAGATACTATGTATCTGGACCTCTATGGAGGTATAAGAGAGTTCAAGTAGCCTCGGCGGTCGCATGCTCCTTCATGGGTGTTGTCATAGTTGCCGAGAAGCCGAGTGTTGCTAATGACATCGCACAAGTTTTGGGAGCAACCTCGAAAAAAGAAACTCACTGGGAAGGAAATAATCTCGTTGTTACCTGGGCAATCGGCCACTTGTTGCAACTCAAATACATGGATGATTACGATGATGCATTCAAGGATTGGCGAAAAACCATCGACCGATTACCGTATATTCCTGAATCATTTGAATACAAGCCTATAGGTGGGCGTGGAAAAAAACAGTTGACTGCAATTACCAAACTCATCAAAGCCAAAGATGTAACTGAAGTTGTCAACGCATGTGACGCTGCAAGAGAGGGTGAGTTGATTTTCAGAACCATCGTCAAACATACAAAGAGCAAAGTGAAAAATTCACGAATGTGGCTCCAATCAATGACCAAGGATTCCATACAACAAGCATGGGATAACCGCCTTGATGGTGAAGAGTATTCTGCATTAAGAGATGCAGCATATTCCCGTTCAGAAGCGGACTGGATTATCGGCATGAACGGTTCACGTATAGCCAATTCCTTCCTACCTCGCAAGAAGAATGAACGTTCTGCGATTTCATTGGGAAGAGTTCAGACTGCTACATTGGCAATGATTGTTGAACATGAATTGAATGTTCTTGGCCATTCACCCCTTCCTTATTGGCAACTTGAAGCGGACTTTGAATCAGGTGATGCAAAGTGGACTGCACGCTGGGAGCGAGCAAATCACGTCGACGACCCAGAACAGCCAGATTACAAAGCTCACAGAATAATTGAACAGACTGAACACGATCGACTGAAAGAAATCCTAACTTCAGGTAACTCCGCTACTGTGAAACAAAGTCAAAGAGATTCTGTGGAAAAACCTCCATTGAACTTTGACTTGACAAGTCTTCAACGAGAAGCAAACAATATCCTAAGCTGGTCTGCCAAAAAGACACTTGGAGTTGCTCAAGACCTCTATGATACGCACAAACTGACAACATATCCACGTACGGATTCAAGGCACTTGCCAGAAGACATGCATGAACAAATTGCCAAAACCATACGTCAGCTCGGTGCCCAAGACCCCTATAATTCGCATTCAACACGCATTATAGACGAGGGTATGAAAAATGCTGGAAGAAACTTTGACAATGCAAAAGTAAGCGATCACTTTGCAATAATTCCGACTGGAAAAATACCCGATGGGAATCTTAATTCAGATCACCAACGTCTCTATGACCTCATCGTTCGAACCTTTTTGGCTTCATGGCACCCGGAGGCTGTGTGGGACGTTCAGAAACGAATTGCTATCTTAGAAGGCGAACACTTTTCGAAAGAAGCACGAACAATCAAGACAGAAGGATGGCGAGCTGTACGGCCAAAGAAGCAATCGTTACCGGAAAATTGGAATGTTTTACCGAGTAATCCTTGTGATGCAACTGTAGAATCGTTCGAGTTTAAAGAAGAAAAGTCAAAACCGAAAGGGCGGCTGAAGGAAGCTGGACTGCTCCGACTCATGGAGCACGCAGGTAAACAAATCGATGATGAAACCCTTTCTGATGCAATGAAAGACAAAGGATTGGGTACCCCAGCAACACGTGCTGACACTATTGAAAAATTAGTTGATAGGGGCTACATTCAACGTTCACGTGGCGGTAGCATAAGCGCAACTGCACACGGCATTCGAATTATCGACGTCTTGCGAAAGATACCCGTTGAATGGATTACTTCACCTGAGATGACTGGGGAAATGGAATCTTCATTGTTACGTGTTCAACGTGGAGAGGAACCTCGTGAAAATTATATGAATGCGGTGATAGAACAAACGACTGTAATGGTTGAGAGAATCAAAAATCATGATCGATCTGAGTTGTATGTCAATGAACCATCGATTGGCGATTGCTTAATTTGTAAAGGTAAAATTATTGAAACAACGTTAACCTACCAATGCGAATTGAATGAGGGGCGAGACAAAGGCTGTTCATTCGTGTTTTGGAAGGATACATCCGGTCGTTGGTTTGATCAAGCGACCGCAAAACGTCTGCTTGAACAACGTCAAATTGAGGAGCTGCACGGGTTCTTCAACCGTTCTGGTGAACCTTACACGGCAACTGTGAAGATAACCGATGACGGGAAGGTAGAATTTGTTGGAGGAGGAGAATCATCATCCGACGCATCTGATGAAGAGGTATGTCCATGTCCTGCTTGTGACCAGGGTACTGTTCGAATAGGACAGACGAAGTACGCTTGTGATAATGATGAATGCAAGTTTGGTGGCGTTTCGAAAGAAATGTGTAAACGCCCCATTACCCCCAGTGAAGCCAAGGATATTTTGTCGAATGGAAAATCCGGTTTATTAGAGGATTTCATTTCAAAACGTGGTCGTCCATTTAAGGCATATCTGGTCCGCGATAAGAACAGAATTAAGTTTGAATTTCCGCCGAGAGAAGCTGCCGCAGATGCAAAGAGATTCCCGATTGTTGAAGGCGTTGTTGCAGTATGTCCGAAAACCAAGGTGAACATCATTGAAACCGAAACGCATTACCAACCAGAAGAAGGTTCTACGGGCTGTTCGATACAGATATCAAGAGAAATTTCAAAACGGACAATTACGCGTGAAGAAGCAAAGATCCTCATCGAAAAGCGAGAGGTAGGGCCGTTTGACGATTTCGTTTCAAAAAAGACAAACCGAGAGTTTTCTGCAACGCTTTATCTGAAGAAAAACGAATCAATTGGCTACCGATTTGCTAAACGTTGAAAATCTGCCTTTTCTAAACCTCACAGAGCGAAGGTTGATGTCCAACGGTTTACGGTGTTACACCATGAAGGGGGCTGAATGGGATGTCATCATCGTTGGCGCCGGTCCAACTGGCGGTCGTGCTGCGACCCATCTTTCGTCCCTTGGCCATCGTGTTTTGATGCTTGAGGAACACTCCGAAATCGGAAGACCTTTCCAATGTGCTGGACTTGTGACCCCCAAAGCTATGCATGAGGTGGGACTTTATGATTCAGTTCTTGAAGAAGTTGATGGGGCTCGTATTCATGGGCCATCTGGGACCTTGGTCCCTGTAGGCACTGATGGAAAATTACGGACGTATGTTGTTTGTAGAAAGAAATTCGACCAGGGCGTTGTACAACAAGCAATGGAAGCTGGAGCGACACTGTGGCTTAATTCTCAACCAATGTCTGCGGAAAGTACACATGAGCATGTATCGCTTTCAGTCATGAAAAATGGGGAGGAAAAGAAAATGACAACCAAATTACTCATTGGTTGCGATGGTGCCCACAGTTGGACTCGGCGTTACTTTAAGATGGGGCGTCCCAAAGAAATGATGATTGGATTCCAAGCTGAAGTCTTAGGATATGAAGGAAATCATCGCTGGTTGGACATGTATAGCGGTTCTGAAATAGCGCCAGGATTTTTTGCCTGGGTTATTCCATCAGGCTTTGGTAGTCACCGAATTGGGGTGTGGTCGACTCCACAACGATTGCAAGGCCGAAGTGTTGAACAGTGCTACGATGATTTACTCAATCACCCACTCTGGAAAAAGCGCTTCTCAAACATCAAGGAAGTAGCAAGATTTTGTGGACCAATCCCGAGTGGGATGGTAAGGAAAACCGTATCGAATCGAATCATGTTGCTTGGAGATGCTGCAGGTATGGCAAAACCAACAACTGGAGGAGGTATCGGCCCCGGATTTAAGCAAATTAAAGGCATACTCCAACCACTCAGTAAGGCTATTTCAAGCGATAATTTAACTGAAAAGTCACTCAAAAAAATTACTACGAAACACTTCAACGCTATGAAAAAAGATCAGGACAAGGCTCGTGCTTTGCGTAATTTATTGGTGAGTGATGTCCCGGATAATGAACTTGAAAGGCATTTTACGAACTTTGCACGCCCTGACGTTCTTGAATTGATCAACGAAATAGGGGATATCGAAAAGCCCGTCCCGTTAGGCCTTGCCCTGTTGAAGAAGGTTCCTGCATTCCGCAAACTCGCAGTGAAAGCAGGAACACGTCTCTTGTTTCGATAGGTTGTGATCCCATCGCAAAATTAGAATTGGAACAAAGAATACGCTTCCCACCCTTTGAATCATATCGTTTCATACCCTCGAAATTACCAATTTCAAGCTCGAAAATGTCCCTGGAAGTAGGTAAAAAGAGTGAACTCTTAGAAAAACTGTGCCGGAAAGCGCCTGGTTTCCGCTTGGGTAGCGAAAATGGTTGGCTGGTAGAACAACGTTATCTGTTAAATGGAAAAACAGTTGATGAATCAAAAATTGAAAGAAATGAATTTATTCTCGATGACAGTAAACCCCCTCGTGTTATTCAAAAACAACGTCGTGGTTGGTATCTCACTCCGAATCCAATCCATTCCGTAGTGAGAAACTATATTTCGAAAACAGTTGTTGTATTACTTGTAGCCTTGGGATATTTATTTATTGAACCAATCTTGAGTTCCTTTGGAGTTCCGGGAATCGGAACTGGGACGATACGAATTGGCTTACTGGACTATCCAGTCTTAGCAATCATCATTGTTCCATTGCTCTTTTCACCGCTTGCACTACGAGTCGGAGCAAATCTGGTCGACCTGCTTCAGCAGCGCAATTTCCTCAAATCCTCCCCGAGAAACCCTATCATCGACATTTTAGAGCAACCAGTTTCAGGCCAACCGTTGCGAATGAAGATTGATTTTCCTGAAAGAAGAGATGACTGGATGGAAATGAAAGTCATGTGGAGAGTTGGCGTTCTTCCGCCAGCGAGAGAAGAAATATTTCGTGCATTGAGCAGCACTGAATCGAAGCAACCACCTCCCGGGCTCACAACGGAATTACCACATCACTGGGAAATTGGACTTGATGATGGTACTGGCGGGGGTGAGGAAGCTCCCATGGAACACCAGGAAGTAGAAGGCGGGCTGTTCTTGAGGCCAATGCGCATTATGGAAAAGGGAGACGAAGCTCCAATATCGAATGCTGAAATTGTTTTACAACCACCGAAATCTGATTGGCCCGGAACGGTATCATCACCTCTTATTCGTATACATTGGGAATTGATTCTACATGTCAAGAGAGAAAAGAACGGGCCTCTTTTGTGGGTCTTACCCCTCAAAGTAAGTCATCCTAAAACCGAGACATCCCACCAATCTTTGCCGACCAATGATGGACGTACAGAGTCGAATACCTTTTGATTTATGCAACACATTCAAGTCTCGGCAGAGACTCGTTTCAGCATGCACAGAAAGTCATTGGCGGCTATCCTCCTCGCTGGTCTCCTGCTTCTTTCCGGATGCTTGGGTTCGTTGGACACCGATGCAGAACTGGAAATAGCGGACACAGAACCAAACGAAGTCACACTCGTAGCTTCTTGGGGGGTTGTTACAGAAACCATCGAACTTGATGGAACTCCTGTCCAATTGTCATTGGAAATTGAAAATGAAGGTGATGATTGGCAAACCGAGATTATGATTATCACACCTCAGATTTCAGAGTTGACAAATTATGAATGGGAAAAAACACTGCCCGGATATCGGCTATCATTTACTCCCGAAACACTTGGTGATTACAGTGTGCAAATAAGTTTCATAACGACACAAGGCGCCGTTTTTTCCGAACCAGTACCGACTGGGTTGTCCCACACGGTCACTGTTGTTGCTCCGAATGAAAAAGCACCGGTTTTGGTTGCGCCTGTCGAACTTATCCTGGAAGAGCCTTCTGTCATTTGGTTTGAGGGAAGTTTGACGCATAATTCAATATCGACATGTGTGGTTCGAGTCTCTTCATTAGGAGATACGAAAGGCACTTCGAACTTCAATGATTTTGGAATGTGGTCTGTGCTACTTGACTTTTCTGAAATACGTGAAGGTTTTGAAATTATAACAGTCGCAGAGTGTGGAGAATTTACGAGAATAAGCGACACAGTCACTACGCAAGTCATTCTTGAAAATACCGGTGAAGATGCCGATGGTGACGGAATTAGTGACTCATATGATCAGTGTCCAAATGGCTTTGGCGAATCTGATGGGTGGACATCGACACCCGCTAGTGACCAGGACAGCGATGGATGTCATGACCTGCAAGAGGATTCGGACGATGATAATGATGGGGTGATGGATGATTTCGACCGTTGCGGAACATCATTTGGTTGGGTGAGTACTCCCGATGCAGATTACGACTCAGACGGATGTCATGATTCTGATGAAGACCTCGACGATGATAATGATGGAATCCTCGATGTCAATGATTCATGTTCTTACGGATACCTTAACTGGGCGTCAAGCAGTTTCAGTGACTGGGATGGCGACGGATGCTCAGATTTAGATGAAGATGTTGATGATGACAATGACGGTTTAAACGACACCCTTGATGCCTGTCGCAAGGGTTTGACCAACTGGGAACGTAATGCCAATTCCGACTTTGATGGCGACGGGTGTGCAGATGAATTTGAAGATGAAGATGATGATAACGATGGTGTGTTCGATGTTAACGCAACCGGTTTTCCACTCGATGAATGCCCGAAGACCCCTCTTAATGCGACACAAGTGAATGATGTTGGATGCTCTGCGACACAGCGCGATACCGATGCAGATGGCGTGAACGATGCTGAAGACCAATGCCCTGGAACTCCAGAAGGACTTGTCGTCAATACCTTTGGCTGTGCAGACTTAGATGATGATGGGGTATTTGCAAACGTTGACACATGTCCAAATTCACCGGAAAGGTGGACCATCGATACCTACGGATGCGCAGTCGTACAGAATCCCGTGGCATGGAAGAGCGGTTCCACAGTTACAGGCCCAATGCAAACAGTACCTCATTTTTCTGTGCCCACCCTCGATGGCACCTTTTACTTCCAGCAAGAGTGGACTGGCCATGATGTATACTACTTTTTGTTCAAGTATACTGATTCGAGTGGAAGCTCAAACCTTGCTACATGGGGGCAAAGTCCAGGCCCCTTCATCAGAGGTTTACCCGATAATGTTCATCTGTTCTTCGGCTCCTTTGATTCAACCTATCACACAGATATTGTGAACAGAAAAGCTGCAGTTGAAAACGCACTCAATCCGAGTGAAGAAGAAAAGTGGGATGGGAGAATCCACTACATCGACCAACGTGCAAACTCAATATCGGGAGGATTAGGTCAAATGATTTCCAGTTTTAATTCACCATTCTATATGGGAATCGACCGATTCCAAATGGCGCGAGAAACCGGTTCGCTTTACGCGTGGACGACTTCAAACAACGATCCAAAGCATCTCATTCATGAACCACATCAATGGAATGCTGAGTTCCCTGTTGAAATTAGGCGGCATGATTCAAGCGTTCATGAAGTAACTGCAATGGATTTCTACCGGCACTCTGGTGGCTGGGGTGGAGGCATGACCAGTACGGCAACTGCACTGTTTCCAAGTAATCTGACTGACTATGACACCCTTGAAGTCTATCACGAACATGCATGCGATGAACGTTCAAATCGCCATCAAAAAAGTGACGGCACCACAGGTGGCTGCCATGAATGGGATTATGAAGCCAATCTTCGAATTTGTGACAGAGATAACTCGTCTTCCTGTGGTACAGAATTTATGCGTTGGATTACGACCTATGGTCGTGAAGGTAAATGGTTGACTGACATTTCTCCATATTTGTTCATGCTCGACAACGATGACAATAGGACTTTCAAATATCGTGGAGCAAACAAGGGTGACCTCACAGTCACATTTTTGCTGAGTGATTGGGGAAGTGGTTTGAGGGGACAAGATGGTGATTTTGCTTTTACCGGTGGCCAATTTGATGGAACCTATAACAACCTCTCAAGGTATACGCGTGACCTTAATTTCACCGTACCCGCATGGGCCGACAAAGTCGAAATTGTAGCCACTATTACTGGGCATGGATTTGGTAAAGACAACGCTAATTGTGCCGAGTTTTGTGACCATCAACACCATTACTACCTCAACGGATTCACAACATATGAGTGGCATCCAATTGTTTCTTCCAATGAAGGTTGTGAAAATGAAGTACAAAATGGGGTTGTAGCCAATCAATATGGCTCTTGGCCATTTGGACGAGCAGGTTGGTGCGCAGGGCAAGATGTCAAACAATGGACGTATGATATTACAAGTTGGAGTGACTTGAATGGCGGGGTAAACCACTTGACCTATCGTGGACTGATGAACGGACAAGAATATGTTCCATCAGATGGTATAGGAAATGGACAGAGGAACATTCACGCTGAAATCTGGGTCGTATACTACAACGCAACAACTTGAGATTCATCACATCAGTATTGAACGGGAGGGGGCGAAGCAAGAGTTTCGACAGGAGTACCTTTCAAGGGTGTTTCAAGTAAGACATAATCACTATCTCGCCGTTGGGGAGTAAAGCCAGCTCGTAGAATAACATCCTGTAATTCACGCTCAGTTGCCTGAAACTTCGTGGTCCCTGATGCTGAAACAACATTTTCTTCCATCATAGTAGACCCAACGTCATTAGCTCCACCAAAAAGAGCGAGTTGTGCAGTCTTAATACCCATTGTTGGCCATGATGACTGGATATTCGGGATGCAATCGAGGAACAGTCGTGAAACTGCTACATGTCGTAGATATTCAGACGAACCCGAACCGAGCTGAATTTTATTTTGACCACGATTGCGTCTTCCAAAACTGTTGACTTCAAGTTGAACAGGCCAGGCAATAAATGAAGTGAAACCAGATGAATGGTTTTCGAGAGAGCGATCTTGCAAATCACGAAGTCGTCGCATATGCTCGACCCTTTGGGCAAACGTTTCTCCAAAACCGATGACATTGGTTGCACTGGTCGTTAGGCCAAGTGATTGAGCCTCTTCCATAACGCGAAGCCAATTAACTGGTGAGCCTTTTTTCGGAGAAACATCTTTTCGAACATCCTCGACAAGCATTTCTGCACCACCTCCGGGTAAGCCATGCATGCCAGCATCCTTCAAACGAGTAAGAACCTCTAATGTGGAAAGTTGGCTAACCTCGGCGATACCTTCTACTTCAATAGGGCTGAAACAATCAATGTCAATATCTGGGTGTCGAGTACTAAGCTCACGGATTAAATCTTCATACCATTCAAAATCCAATTCTGGATTTACACCACCTTGCATGAGAATGCGTACTCCGTCAATATCTTCGAGTTCGCGTATGCGCTCAGATATTTCATCGATTGTTTGCGTGTAGGTTTCTTTGTGCCCAGGAGGTCTATAAAAAGAACAAAACTGACAATTAATTGTGCAAATATTGGTGTAATTGATATTTCTGTCAATAAGGTATGTCACTTTTTCAGGACCATGTATCGCAATACGTCGCAGGTGTGCAGCATTCATTAGCTGGTGTAATGGAGCATTTGTATACAATTCAATAGCCTCAAGTTCTGAAAGACGGAACTCCATAGATTTCTCCGGCTCCCAAAAGGATTGCCGCTTAAGAATAGATGACCAATCCATTGTAATACCTCAAAATGGTTTTCCGGTTATGGCTTCAATTTCCTCAATTGTTTTGGGACAGGCTGAGGTCAAAACATCTGGTTCTCCAGAAGTAACGAGAACATCATCCTCAATTCGAATTCCGATGTTCGCATAACGCTCTGGGCATTCAACATCTGGACGCCATGCCCCAAAGTACAATCCTGGTTCAACAGTCAAACACATCCCTTCTTCGAGAAGTCTCGGCTCTCCGTTTGGCTTGTAGATACCAACATCGTGTACGTCAAGACCAATCCAATGGCTCGTATTATGCATATACCATTTTCGTAAATCTCCTTCTTCTGGATCAAGTGCCTGTTCAATGCTCTGATCAATGACACCTAGCCGGATTAACCCCTCAGCCATAACTTTTCGAGCCGCTTCATGAGGTGCTGTGTAGGGCTGCCCCACACGACAGCAATCGATTGCCGCCATTTGCGCATCCAAGACAACTTGATAAATTTCTTTTTGAGGTTCGGTAAATTTCCCGTTGATTGGCCAAGAACGTGTGATATCAGCTGCATATCCCCTGTATTCCGCTCCAGCATCGATTAGAATAACTTCGCCATCTTCACATACATCATCGTTGACTTTGTAATGAAGAACTGTTGCATTATCTCCACAGCCAACAATCGATGGATAGGCCCAACCCGACGTTCCTGCATAAACAAAAAATCCTTCAATTGTCGATTGGAACTGATATTCCATACGCCCGGGTTTAGAATGACGCATTGCAGCAATGTGAGCATAACTGCTGACATCTGATGCATAACGCATCTGTGCAACTTCTGAAACGGACTTACGCAAACGCAATTCCGCAATTCGAGCGCTTGGGTCCTCAAGAGAAACTGGACCACTACCAAAGTGCTGTCTTGACCTATCTCTTCTATCGATTGCTGCGCGAATCAAATCATCAATATCGCTACGAACACCCGTCCTCAAGAGAACTCGGCGAGAATGATCGACATACGATGACAATACTTGCTCAAGATTATCGATAGAGTGTGCTTCATCAACGGCCCAATCCGCTAATGCTCCTTCGATTCCAGGCCTACGTCCTTCCCAAATTTCTTTGAGTGTGTCCTTGGGCTGGACAAAAAGCGATGATATCCAAGAGCCGTCAACACATCGCAGAGTAAATACAGCCTCTGGTTCAGTCCAGCCAGCAAAATACAGCATATCACTCATCGTCCGATATGGATAATGAACATCATTCGAATGTGTAGACTCTTCTGCAGCACACAAAATCAGCACATCATCTGGACGAAGTTGAGCAGTGAGGCGGGCTTGACGTGACTTAAACTCATCAAGAGAGATAGGAGCAGGCTGAGGTCCAATGTAGCCCATCGCTGCTTCGTTCATGATGATGCCAAGAGAACTACAGTATTCAATAATTGCATTGAAATCAATACAAAAACACCTGCTTACAACTGCCCCTCATCGGAAAAACCATTCTTCGAGTTCCACTTTGGCACGACTGTTTGGCGAGATTTTTTCCTCTTGGAAATTACAAAAATACCGAAAATAAGGAGGAGTGCAATGGACACAGATCCTGACAAAAGAAGAGTTGAAGAACGAATTGTCGAGGTATCAGAATCTTCACTGATTTTCACTTCAAAGGCGAGTTCACTTTCTAAGCCGTCGTCATCTTGGACGACAAGAAGAACATCATAGACGCCTGGGTCGGGGAAATCAGATGAATTCAGCTCCATTTTACCGGTTGCAAGGGTATTGCCATTCACATACCATGTATGAAGCAGGTTCCCAATGTCATTTTCTGTATCCACACTTTGGCTACTGTTGAGGGTCCAATTTTCCCCTGCAGACAGAGAAATTGATGCTCCGTTGAGGACAACAAATGAATCAAGTTCGACCATCGCCACAGGCGCGACATTTTCGACAGTAAAATTGATCGAAAAATGTGATAACCATCCAGCAGTGTCACGAACCAAGAGTTCGACTGACCACGTTCCTGAAATTTCGGGGTTCAATGTAATGAGAGATTCAGAAATCTGTTCGCTTGAAACGAGCGCTCGACGGGAATTATCCGGCATAACGAGAGTCCAAGTGAGGATATTCTGCCCCCCTACATACCCATCATCTATCAATGCAGAAAAAGAAAGGGACGTGTTTTCTTCAATCACAATTGACTGTAATGAGGCATCAGAACTCGCCTCCTCACCTTGGACGGAATCAACGTCACATGACAGTGTTGCAACCGGAAGGTTTTGATCGACGAGAATCTTGAAATGCTCAGTGTTGGATGTTCGTAGTAAAGCATCAGTTAATGTGATGTTAAATAACCAGAAACCATCCGTTAGTTCAGCACCTACACGGTCGAAATCAATTTGAATCTGGCCATGAGATGTTGTGCTGTTAAAATTGAAAAAGTCGACCATTTCAGTAAGACAAAAACCGTAAGGAGCAGGGCATACACCCATTTTCACAAATGTTTCTTGACTTCCGGAAACGGGAATGACTACAGGAATAGTAATACTTAGGTTCGATTGAGAAAGGTGTGGTATTCCCGTTGAAGATGAGAATTGGAGTATGTGTGGATGGTGGTTCTGAGTACCTAAATACACAACAGTCGAGGCGACTGGATGAATACTTTCATTCGAATCAAAAATGTGAAGGACACATGTGCAATCGTATATTGATACATTCACAATAAGTTCCCAGTTCCAAAGCACATCAGTCACCGCAAGAACACTGGTAAATTTTCCAGAGGCAAACTCTTCCGAACCATGCTCTATTGGCGAGAGTCTCCAGACATAGTCTGTGAGTGGAGATGTCGAGCTACCATTCAATTGCAAAAACTCGTCAAAAATCATACCATTTTCTTGGTTGAATGAAATACCGTGAGAGTTTGGTTGGAGGGAAGTGGATGATGCAGGTGGAGCCGTTATTGTCGGTGCTAAAATGCACACCAGCAGCATCAAAATGCAACGCTTGACTCCTCCCATGGAATCTTCTCTTTACCCACCAAACATCAATGTTCGGCCAATATGTTCAATCCGATTCGTTACTGGGCGAATGGATCACACAATTCACCTTGACCTGGGAAACTGGTTGGATTTCTCGGGTTGGTATCCCATTTGAACTCACAGTAGTTCACGTGACCATCACCATCGGTATCAATCATGCGATCGGCAGGGTCAAATGGGTCGAATTGGAAGTGATATTCCCAACCGGTTGCCATTCCATCATCATCATGGTCTTGGTAGTAAACTTCCGGTCCGTCATTCCATCCATCACCGTCGGTGTCGTTGGTAATCGGGTTTGTGCCGTTCTCCTTTTCCTCGAAATTGGTATAGTTCTCAAGGTTGTCATAAAATCGCTTCCCGTCTGGTGTGTCAGGGTCGATGTTACAGTCTGAATTGGTTGTGTCATTGTATCCCGAGCAATACTTTTTGATAAGTCCCGTTCGGTTCAAACCATCGTTATCTGGGTCTTCTTCTCCGTCCATGATGCCATCAAGGTCACTGTCAGGCATCGATGGGTCCATCACACCACGAGCCCCATAAGCATCAATCGAACCATTATCGACAAGACCACTTTCAAGTGCGAGACCAGAGTAGTAAACTTCCCAACCATCAGGAAGGTTGTCACCATCTGTATCGTCATCAACTGGATTCGTATTCCACTTGTCTGGTGCTTCAGCACCATTTGCCAATGAGTCGTTATCGATATCGAAGGTATCATCCTTGAGCGAGTCAAGCGAGGGGTCTAATGCCCATCTTCCGTTACAGTTACAGAAGTCATTGAGTGGAACAGCAAATCCAGTGAGGTTCATCTCTGAAACACTGAATTTCTTTTCATTGATGAAACCACCAAGGTTGTTTTGCCAAACATAGCCACCTGCTTCCATAGTACAGTCGTTGTTTTGAGAAGAAACACAACCGGGGCGTTGCCAAGAAGAAGTCGCAACCCAAAGACTGTGAGAGTTTGTATTATCTTCCGATGATTTCACTTGCATTTCCCAGCCGTCAAGCATCCCATCAGAGTCCGTATCGTTCAACAACGGATTGGTCGGGTTTTGGAATGGGCGAGGGACGAACAGAACTTCATTTCCGTCAACCAAACTGTCATTATCGGTGTCGGAATTGTTGGCATGCGTAAGGAAATTATCCTTTCCTGCAATGACTTCTTCACCGTCTTCAAGACCGTCATTGTCAGTATCAAACATACAAGGACTGGTGAAATAAGCGACTCCTTCCCACGAATAACCAGTTAATGCTTCAATTTGGTCAAGCTCTCCGTCACCATCAGTATCGGGGTTTGAAGCGTTTGAACCACCAGCACATGTGTTGGCAAATTCGTCATAATCAGAAAGGCCGTCTTCGTCAGTATCGAACAAACCTGGATCCGAAGTGACCCACGTCTTGATGACACCGTTATTGACCACTAAGATTTCCCAGCCCATGACCTCAATTCCGTCCAGTAGGCCATCACCGTCCGTATCAGGGTTAAGCGGGTCGGTTGAACGACCATCAATGATGCCGTCACCATCTCTGTCACGAGCATTGTATTCCATCAAGTTCGTGAACTGTTCTTCAGGTTCTACAATTTCCATCCATTGGAACAATCGAGAGTCGACTGCCTGCCCGACAGCGACATTAATCTGGTAAACATATCCTGAAACTGGAGCGAGCATTGCGATGGTTTGCTTCTGGCCACCGGCAAGTGTGATTTGACCACGTGCAACGGTAGCATTTGCTTCTACCCACTGATCCTTGAGGACATCGATTCCAATAACAATCGTTGTAGAATCAAGCGTACTGTAAAAGACACCACCATCACCATCGACATCCCATCCATCGTGATCAGGATCGAGATTTCCGTTGGCTCCATCACGTGGATGGAGACCGTTGGTTGATTCCCATCCGTCTGGCATTCCGTCAATGTCAGTGTCAAGACGCCAAGGAGAAGTGAAATTAGTTGGGCCAAAGATATTCGCAACCTGATATTCTTCAAAATTGTTCAACCCATCTTCATCCCAGTCGCCATATCCATCAGAGGCATTTGCGGGGTTCAATACTTTGGAAGGGTCATTTTGTGGTTGGTCGTTGACATTGGAATAACAAAACTCGAAACCGTCAGGCATCCCATCTCCATCGGTATCCCAGTCTGAAGGACCGTTGAGCAATCCGTCGTTGTCCATATCCATCATGAACCACGAACTATCAACACCTGCAAACGGAGATGCACGGACTATAGGGTCGAGAAGAGGAACGTTACAGTTTTCACCGACACCTGTAGAGAGGGTTGCAGTTAGGTTTCCGATTTCAATAATGTCATCAAGCAAATCCATATCTGAATCACGAGCAGTAGGGTTGGTTCCATATGTTGCTTCGAGGAAATTTGGCAACCCATCTTCGTCGGTATCAAGGACCATGTCACACGAATACGAACCCATCGCATTCGCTAAGCTGTCCCAAGATGGCATTGTCTCATCGGAGTCATAGAAAGTCGACAGAGTGTCGAGCATGGCTTGGTCGAGTAGGAGACAGTCCCAATTGCCATTCAATGGGTTAAACAAAGTCACTTCTCCGCCAGGAGTTTGGACCGTCTGCGTATACATAGATTCCCAACGGTCGTTAAGACCATCATTATCTGTATCTGCTCGTTGAGGGTCAGTCTCAAGTTCTTGCTCTTGCTGATTCGTGAGCCCATCATTGTCAGGGTCGCCATTCGGTCCTTGTTCAGGATCAGGCCAAGAATCTGTTTCGTTTTCGATATTCGCATCATCGGTTGCGTCAGCCTGAGTTGGGTCATTAAGGAGGTCCTCAGATTCACCGTTGTCAAGTGGATTCAGCCCATTTGCCACTTCCCAGCCATCACTCATTCCGTCAAAGTCTGTATCAGCCAATTGCGGATCAGTCCCGTATTGAGTCGATTCCAGCAAATCAGAGAGGCCGTCGCCATCGGAATCTACTGCAGCACTTACTGATGTTCCAGTACCAATCAAATCTTCTTCTGCAGCACTTTCAAAACCACCTACTGATTCACTGGTTTGAAAATACCCTGAAAATCCTACAAAAAGGGAGCCAAAAATCAACGTTGAGATGATTGCAGCATAGGCCATTTGGTTGTGACTTAGAGACATTTTGAACACCATGCACATCTGTGCATAGTTAGCGACTTGGTGTTTCGGTTATAGACCTTAACTCTCATTGTGTCCACGCTTAATGGAAGTCGATGGTGTTCGAAAATAAATTTTATCACACCGCATATGCCAAAAAAGAGGTCACTTGGAAGACCCAGTTTTCGTTTTTTAACATCACCTTAATCTTAGCTTTTCGACCGATCCCCCGCTGCCAAAATGCAATCAAAATACCAATTGTATGGGGTAAGAGAGACGATGGAGTAAGTTCAAATTCAACACCCCCCTGTTCATCGAGAGAACGTACTTCGACAAATGAACCTAATCCAAATGGCTTCAAATGTGCCTCCACAAGTTGGCCCCAGCTTGCCAAGTCTTGGATATAAATCGGCCGTTCACTCAAAGAAACCATATCGTTCATTGCAAGGGAAGAAAGGCGAATTAAGAGTGCATCAGAGGGTTTGAAGTCGTCTGGGAATTCCCACGATTCAGCCTCTTTAACAATCTGTAAGCCCTGCATATTTACAGATTCAAACAACCTTTGCAATACCCCCACAGGCAACAGAAATGATTGCTCGCCGGAATGCGACCATCCATATTCACTTGCGTGTAAATCAAGGGAAAGTCCACTTTCATAGATTGGCTCAAAGTTCGATGACAAAGTTTGCCAATAGAAATTCGGTGGTGCTGGTGCGAGTGACAGAGAGCGATTATCATCATCAGTCTCAAGTTGGATTTGAACATTTGAAACTTGGCGCCATTGGACCTTGAATCTTTGAGATTTTATCATCTCTAAAGTAGCAAGAGCAAAACCACTGCACAATGGTGCGAGCAAATGAGAGAAAACAGTATTGTGTATGTGAGAATACAAACCCCAACCCTTAGTTTTCCACCTTCTGTGGACGATTGACTCAATTCTTCTTTTCTTCATGAACCAACCGATATCCAAAAGTGAGGATTCGTTGAGAAAATACTCCTCTTCATCGGTAGCTGCATTCATCAATTTACGGCCAAGTGGGATGCCTGCATGTGACTCAAAGGACAACCACCATCGCTGAAAATCGATAATCTTCCATACGGTATGGAAATGTCCATGAGAATCACGAACTGAACCATCGCTGAAGCACTTGAAATCTTCGTTTATCAACGAGAAAAGATTCGATGAAGAAGGTGAAGATTCTTCATCGCTCATGGTCGTCCCTCAGAAAGGATAACCGCTAGCATTCTCTTCATTGAAACAATAACGGATGGTTTGAAAATTTGATTTTAATTGAGCAACATCCTTTCGCACCACATTTGGATCTTCTTGATGAAGCAAAACACGCGCATACAATCGTGCGACCTCTTGCATCTCAAGCTTCCCCATACCTACTCGAGTCAATTCTTGTACACCAAGACGAAGCCCCGAGGGCGTCATGGCTTTGGTATCTCCTGGAAGCATATTCATGTTGGTAATAATGCCTGCTTCTTCAAGCAAAACTGCGGCTTTCGCACCTGCCCCTGAATCAGTATCACCATGACGCGTCAGAACTTGGTGAGACGCTGTATAGTTTCGAGATTCGGCAAGGACATCAAATCCTTCTGCGGCCATTGCAGACCCAAATGCTTGGGCATTTGCGACAATATCACTTGCGTAGGCTGAACCGTATTCTTCGAATTCTGCTAAAGCGACGACTTTACCCGCAACATGGTGGAGATGATATGATGAACAAACACCCGGGAAAATAGCGGTATTCAACCTTCTATGAAAGGATTCATCTTCGCTGGAGGAGAGAAGGAACCCTCCCTGAGGACCTGGGAATGTCTTGTGAGATGAACCAGTCATAAGGTCTGCACCTTCCCGCAACGGATCCTGGAAACACCCTCCTGCAATTAATCCTAACACATGTGCACCATCATACATGACTGAAGCACCAACTTCATGTGCAGCATCTGCAATTTCACGTAATGGTGTTGGGAAGAGGAAAACCGATTGTCCGACCAAAGCAACCTTGGGTTCGACTTCTCGTATGAGAGCACACGCACCATCTACATCTGGTTCCATTCGTTCTTCATCCCATGGATATGTCGACAAATCAAGATCTCGAAGTCCAACTGCGCCCATTCGGGCATGCGAAATGTGTCCACCGTCAGCAGTCGAAACTGCAGTTATTTTGTCCCCGGGCTTAGCTAATGCCTTCAAAGCAGCAATGTTCGAAACAGTTCCAGAGATGGATTGTATATTGGCAAATGGAGCATTGAACACCTTTTGAGCCAAATCAATTCCTAGACTTTCAATTGTATCAAAATCATTGCAACCCTGATAATATCGCTTACCTGGAAGACCCTCTGCATACCTTCCATGAAGGTCACTCGCCACAATCTTTTGGACCATCGGAGATACAATGTTTTCAGACGCAATCATACCGAGTCCATTTCGATATAAATTCCCGCTTGAAGCTGTTGCATTCATGACTACATGAGCCTTAGAAAGAGTTGTTTGATTCGGAGTCCATGTCCCACGTTCGCGCTGCATGAACCGTGTTTGTGGAGTCGGTCTTTGAAGTCATTGATGGCAAACAATGGTCAATTAAATGAAAGAAAATCTTCATCATCATCGCTCGTAGCATCACGAAGAGTGGATGGGCGTACATTTGGCCCGGGTATTTTACTGCCAACATTAACCATCGATGCTGAACTCGGGCGCTGTTGCTTCCGTTCAGAGATACGTGTATTCGTTGGAATACCCCTACGATCTAAATTGATTTCAGATACAGGTCGATTTCTTGCTCGAGATGGACCGGCTCGAGACGCTTTCTTACCTGTTTTCTTCTGAATGTATTGCGGACGTCCACGATAAGCAACTGCACCGATAAGTCGTTCAAGAACAGGTACATCAGCACCTTCTTCTTTAGGACGCTTGAGCCACCAGCCTTCGCCAAGAGGTTGCAATCGCGGAGGTCGAGACTTCGACATGGATTTTGATTGACGCTTGAGACGTGCTTTAACTGACTTTTCAGAATCGCGTGGCAGACGCTCTGTCATCCAGCCAGGTAAACCTACATCAAGCACAACGCCATTGACCGTGACCAGCATACCTGAAAGGAGTAAGTGCGTTCCTACAGGAATATTGGCACGCTCAGGCTGAACCTTAAACCGCTTCATACGCTTCGAATACGCAACAAGTGCCTTCTGATCACGATGACGGATAACCCGTTGCTGTTGACGCTTGAAGCGCTTTCCACCAAACTGAATCATGAACAATGTCAGAACAACAAGAATTCCTTGGGCTTGTCCAACTTCTTGTGAAATGTAAATTCCAAGAACAATCCATGTTGGGATAAGTACGAGGAGGTGGAATATTGTGTTCAATATGCTTGCTCGATAAATTGGCGGCATCCCCCTTCTTGTGGCCTCATGAGATGCAATCAAAACATTCGCATTAATCGCCTCATCCATGCCACCACGAACCATCAATCCAGCAATAGCGTTGACTGGAGCAGAATTAATCCACTTTCTCAACTTCTTACCTTCGCCAACTGCAAGAGAGACTTCCATTTCTTCTTCGTCGACAATCTGGCCAAGAATACTGCTCAATGCAAGGACACGAGGGTCTTGTGGGTCACTTTCTTTGAGTTCTGTCAAAATCGAACGGGCGCTGTGCCAATCTCCCTTGTCAATAAGACAAAGTGAAGCAGCAATACGTGGTCGAACTCCGGTGGGCTCATCACGGATAAGTTTCAATGAGAGTTCAAGAGCCTCATCGTGCTTTCGCTGAGCTCTCATCAAGGATATCATCGAAAGTTGTGCGACTCGCGTCAATCTGTCGTTGTGAATAGTATCATCATTAGGTGCTGCTTGCCAACCCCTTAGCATACGCATCAAAGACTGAAGGTGGTCGATGCAAGAATTATTTTCCCAGTCCCAAAAGTCGTCATCGGTAACCATTCCCTGCCATGGGTCGAGCCATTCGCATACAAATGCTAGCAATTCAGGTTCATCGTATCCTTCCGGCTGTTGCAATCCATGCAGAGCTTCACGCGCAGCGTCTAATCTCCGAGATGCCATGTATCCAACAGCGACAATCATGCGAGCAACATCGTCTTCTCCACCTGCCTGTGCGAGAACTTTCCGTGCTTCTTCTATTGCTTTCGGCCATAAACCGCGTAACGCAAGTTCCCACATGTGAGCACGTGCTTTCTCATGTCGCACAAGTGCGGAATCACCCTCAATTGACCGACGCTGGAATTGAATAAGCCCATCGAGGTCTTCAGATATCGCAGCCTCATCAACCAATTCACGCATCCAATCTCCACCGGCGAATTTTACTGCGCCTTCACGACGTTCATCCGGATTCAAATCAAAACGGAGTTTGAGAAGTGGAGAGTAACGGATAATGGAAAGCAGCCAAGTGAATAAAAATACAGCCTGTCCAAAGGCGATGAACATCCATGTTGTCAGCAATCTGTTTCCTTCATCGAATCCGTTTTGCTCCAAGATATCTGTGAATGGCATCAGATCTCCAAATTCTTTGTAACAAACCAGTACGAGAAGGAGAACCGTGTAGCCTGAAAATCCTGCAAAAGCAAAGGTTAGTTGACGTGTTTGAGCCTTGACTTCGGTTCTAATTTCACGTGGAGAATCGAGTGTGACCCCAAAGAGACCTCCGAATGATTGCCCACCCAGAATCAGGTTGCGCGTCAGTTCAAAAATGAATGCAAGACCAACAATTGCGATGTTAAGCGAGAGATACAAAGACAAAAACTGAGGCATGGCCTTAATGAATTCCCAATGGAAGAGTAACTCCGATATCAGATCGATTCGTTCGTAAATCGAATGGCCAATAATACCCCCAAAGTTCAGAACTTCAGTAGCATTAGCCGGTTTGTTGAACAAGACATAAAACACCGTAACGATACCGTTCAAGGCAGTGATGGGCATGGTGATTAGAAACAGAACTAAGACAAGTGAAAACAACCGGTTAAAGAAACGGGGTTTGTCGGGGTCAATTGGGTTTGCTTTGCCGTTTGAAGTCCTCCACTTGTTAATGATGAGCATGTTCCAAGAAGCACCCATGATTCGGCCATAAGCCATTATTGTGGGTGACATGAAAGTAAGCATTCCTGCTGCAAGCCAAATTGGTGAAAGTGTGTTTTGAGGACTGGTTTGAATTCCGTAAAGCAGGGTAGCAATAGTGGCTCCAACAAGTAGGGAAATCGTGATGATCCTCCGAATGAATCCAGTTATCCTGTTACGCTTCAACTTATCATTACCCATTCCGAGAAGTTGAGCATTGAGTGTCTCCCATGGAGAAATAAGTACTGGAATCGCAATGAATAAACCTGCGACAAGAAGGCTTGCTTCGAAGTAAACATCGGGATTGAATAGTAATTCCATAATGAGAATAAGAATTCCAGTCATTCCCATCATGTAAAGACCGATACCATATCCGACTGTGCCCTGTTTGAGGAGCGTGCGAGCATCTGCAACATTTCCAGTAATCTTGTGGACCTCATAGAGGTCATCATCGATTTCAAAAGCGACTTGCAGGTTTGCGAGCTGATTCGGGATAAAAATTTTCCAAACTGGAATTGCTATTGCAAAAGCAATCAATATTGGTAACAAATAGTCAAAAGTGAATTGGTCCACTTCTGCTATTTGGTTTGCTGATGCAGGTTGGACCAAAAAAAAGGCTATCAGCGACGACCAAATCAAGACACGGAATCTTAGACCCGTCTTGCCCATGTTCTTGTCGGTGTTACACTAAGTCATCAAGGCATCGCCGAAAAAACACTTAATCGACTCTATGTCGAAGTAAAAAAGATTCAATTCTGTCAAATGCTTCATTGAGTACATTGACGCTTGGAAGATAGACAATACGAAAATGGCCTTTGCCCAAATCAGAAGAAAAGCCACTGCCATGAACAACTAAAACATGCTCTTCGTGCAACAAATCCAGTACAAATTGTTTGTCATCATTCGCCCATTTGGGGTCTGTTAAGCGAACAAACATGTAGAATGCGCCTCCTGATGACTGAACTTCAAGACCCTGGATTTCAGAAATCCTCTTGAGACAAACATCTCGCTGAGCCATAACCTTGTCCGAATATCCATTCATCCACGAGCGGTCGGATTCAAGGCCTGCAAGATATCCAAGTTGAGCAGGAGTTGAAGCGCACAAACGTGAGCGCAACATGCGTTCGATACCATCTCGAATATCCAATAACCGAAGTTGAGGGTCATGAATCGCCAAATACCCAATACGCCAACCTGGGGCATAGTAGACCTTTGAGACACCGTTCAAGGTGAATACCGGAACCTCATTTGAGAGGCTCGCAACACTTTTTTGCAACCCGGTAAAGTCAAGACCATCATAGATTTCATCAGCAATAATCATGCAATTTGGCCAGCGACGAGCGATACCGAGAAGTTTGAGAATTTCCTCTTCATCTGCCACGCTTCCGCATGGATTATTGGGATTTATCAAAACAAGAAGTCGCACAGATGAGTCCATTTTCGATTCGATGTCGTCAAGGTCGAGTTTCCAGCCATCGTTCGGCTTTAATTTGTATTCAATTGTCTGAGCACCATACATTTGCGGGTAAGCCATGTAAGGAGGATAATGGGGGCCAGGTGCCAAGACCTTGTCCCCTTCTGTTAAAACCGATGCAAAAAGAATCTGCAATGCTTCTGTAACACCATGACAGACATAAATGTCTGAACTTTGTGCATTCCACCCTTTTCGACGCTCGTCCCTTGCAATGGCATCTCGCAGTTCTGGAAGTCCGTAGGATGGCGAATATCCATTACGGCCGTCCTGTAAAGCCTTGACATAGGCTTCAACCATGTGCGATGGTGTAGGCAATCCAGGGTAAGCAATCGGGTCGCCGATATTGAGTTTGAGGATAGTATGTCCTTGCTGCTCAAGCGCTGTAGCAGGTACGACAACATCACGAATAGCATACTCAATCTGGGAAGCTCGTGCTGCGACTGGAATCTGTTCTTTTGACATTTATACACTCTCTAAAAATTATCAAACGATTACGATCAAAGTTCACTGCGTGATAGGCCACCCATTGCTAACACAATCTCAAAATGGTGTTCTTCAACAGGCTGAATAGAAAGCCGTTGACCTTTACGCACCAAGAGCATTTCTTCACAAGCAGGGTTATTTCGAACATCTTCTAAAGGGACAATACTGTTCAGTGCTTTGACTGGCTCAATATCAACCATCATCCATCGTGGATTTTCGGGTGTTGCCTTCGGGTCAAAATATTTCGATTTTGAATCTTGCGCAGTATGGTCTGGGTATCCCTCTTTGCAAACACGTGCTATACCCACAACATGAGGGGGCTTGAAATTGGAATGGTAGAACAAAACCAAATCACCGATTTTCATATCATCTCGCATCATGTTTCGAGCCTGATAATTACGAACACCATCCCAATGAGTTGAACCATCATCTACAAGTTGGGAATATGGATAAACATGGGGCTCAGATTTCATCAACCAATAGTTGACCATGAACCCCCCACTGCGAGGGGCTTCTTTGTATTGTTGGCTCACCATGCATCGACAACATCATCGAGCAAAGCCGCATCTAAGACATCAACGTCAAGTTTCTTTTTCTCTCCAAGACCAAGACGTCGTGCCATTGCTGAGCGTCCACCAACTGCTCCTAAGCCAGCCTTTTCCATCGTAACGAAAATTGCGGGTAAAAGTATGAGTGCACTCGCTGCAGCAACCCAAAGTAAAATCAAAATTACTGTGATAAATGGAGATATAGCAACGATTGGTATTTGATAAGCCGTGAACATTCCCAAACTGGTAACAACCGCAGCCTCGAATAACGACATACCCGTTCCAATTGCTGCTGTACGTATCGCATCAAGGCCTCCACCCAATTCGCGTATACGGTTGGATATGTGGATAGAAAAGTCTACACCGACTCCCACCAAAATTGAGCCAATCATGACGGTCACTAATGAAAGGTCGACATCCATCCTCCACATGACAAGCCACTGCAAGGCAACAGTTGCTATGACCGGCGAAGTCGTCAAAAGTGAATACTTGATGTCTTTGAAAACGATAGCCAGAGTAATCAGAGTGAGGACGACTGCAAAGCCCAGCGAGGTCCATTGTGAACCAACAATCAACTCGTTCACCTCGATAGTCGTGGGTGCTACACCGGTTAGTTTTGTCGCGTAATCTCCCGGTTCGGTTCCACTGAAAGTGGCTGTAAGTTGATCGATGGTGACGACACTGGAGCTGGTGTCTGCAACAGGCAGATAAGGCATGTCGACCAAAATCAAACTTCGGTCGTAATTTTCACTGATGAAAATCCCACGTGTTTCATCAGTAATCGATGAGTAAAAGACATTCAAAAGAAAAACTTCGGATTGCCTTGAAGCCGGCAAGCCATATGCGTCTGGCGATGTGAGCAAATCCCAAAAGGATGCACCTCCGGATACCGAACTGTCCAGTAGAACGGATGCAGTATCCTTGATATCTTGAGGGAGGAGTGGCAAGCCTTGGACAAACTCACTGCACCCAGGACAATCGATAGTCGGGGCTATACCGGAGGATTTCATCAAGAAAACAATCGACACAGCAGAGGTATCTGGAACATCGTTGAGCAAAGATTCCAAGGTATCGATTTGCCGTAAATTTTCAGCAGGATCTTGCTGTGAAACTTCGATTGATGTATCTCCAGTGAGGTTTGCTTGAACCAAAACCATACCAAGCTGCCCAGAATTGAAATCGTTACTATACACCTTCATACCCTCGACTGAAGGCTCATCGAAGGGTGCCATCTCCAACATATCGATGTTCTCTTTGACATTTGCTTGGCCATACGTAGCAGAAACGAGAATGAGAATTGCGAAAAAGCCGATCACACCACGATTGTATTTCATAGGAACATCAACAATTTTAACGAAAGCCTTCAAAGGAGGATGTTTTGGTTTCCTCAAGTCCAAGAGCAGCGTTAGGTTAGGAACCATGAACATCGTGAGAATGTAAACGACAACAATTCCACCAGATAGGGCTATTCCGACGGTTTGAATTGGCGTCATTGGAGTGAATACAAGCGAAACGAAACCGATAACAGTAGTAACAGCAGACAAAAATACCGCCTTTCCTGTCGAAGAAAGGGCGCCTCTAATTTTCTCCTTTTTCGTACCTCCTTCCTCCGCATACCGATTGGTAATGTGTAATCCATAGGATACGCCGAGTGCCAATAAAATTGGCCCGACAATAATGACAGTCATCGTGACTTCATAGTTGAGCCAGCCGATAATTCCCAATGTCCAAAAGACTGCACAAAGCGTTGGTAGACCCGAAATGATGACGACTTTCAAACCCTGTAAAGGACGAATACCAGTTAGACCCGTCTGTAAAACATCGCAGTGGAAAATAAACAAACCAACTGCAACGAGGACGATGGCAAGTGGGAAAATGTCCCAAAACATGTCAAAAGTTCGTTCAGTAACCGCATTTGTAATAGGAACCGGGCCAGTCAGCGTCATGTTGAGTCCGAAAGCTTTCACACCTCGTTCAAGTTGTTCTGTAGTAAGGTCATTCACTTCACCCCATATGCACATTCCAGCGTCGACATCTGGGTCACCATTTTGCAGATAGAGACACGGTCGCTCCATGTTTTTCATTCCATCAAGAATTTCATTCGTATCACGAATGATTTCTTTTGCCGCAACATCATCGTTAACTGCAATAGCCATGACTGCTCTATCGAGCGTCCCGTCAGGGACTTCTTTTTCACCTTCAAAAACGCAATCAGCAAAGCCGCATGAGATATCCCTCGCCAACTTATCCAAACCGGGAGAAGGTGAGCCATCATCTTCATACATTTCATTGATAATGAGGTCTGTCGTGTTCTGTGAAGGAATTTCATAACCACCTCCAAGCTGATCATCTGTGAGTGCAAACAAGTCATTCAAGGAACTTGCAGCCTGAGCCGATTGACAATCGTCTTGACCTAATCCGCAACCCAATTGACCCAGTTCAGTGATGAATGCTTCACGTATTCGGGGCGCACTGGAGTTCACTTCTTTGAGAACTGTCGAAATTGAAAGTAGATAGATGACATCGTCATTGAGCGTTTCAGAAGCGTTGTTTGGATTTTGACACACAAATGTCGAAATACAAGGGTTGAGAAGGTTTTCAACATAACTAATCTCTTGGAGAATCCTGACATCCGTGATATTATTTTGTGCGAAGTTTCCACCCTCAAGTTGTATGTAAATAACCATGACATTGGTCGACCAATCTTCTTCAACCAAATTCAACAAACGTCCAACTTCACTGCCATCAGGCAAATAAACTTCAAGGTCGCCGTTAACATTCAAATCGGTTTCATTCGGATCATCATCAAACTGCGTAAAATAAAGGTCAAAGAAACCTGAATGACTCACGAAGAATAACGTCATGACGAGGAACACAATAACTGTAGCCAGTGGGAATCGGGTAATCGCCCCAATTGCTCCGGATTTTTGCCACTCACGCTTCAGACGTGTAGGGGCATCCAAAACCGCATCAATAGCCCGTTTCGAATCAAAATCTTTGACCCTTGCAGAGATGTCGATTGCTCCAGATTGCAGTCGAGATGACCCATCTCGCTTCAACCTTGAAAAGCGACTTTCAAGAGTAATTTTGGAAGGTTTTTCTTGACTCTCATCGACCAAGCAACTCGCCCCCAGTGAGTTGTAGTTGGTGGTGCTTCAAATGCCTACCGATAGTTTGACACAAATTTGATGCATTTCAAACAACGGCGATGTCGGCGATGTTCATGCGTTGGTTTCAAAGGTAAGTCATTACAGCGCTGTTTGGACCCGCATCGTTCATGTGTGCGGGGCCAGGTGAGGCACATGCCAGCCCCTGTATTAAACGATAAACGTTGGTCAATCGACCTTGAGAAGCGCATACAAGAAGCCCATTCGGAAGATGCCGAAGCCTATTCAAAACGGTATTCATTCAATCCAAAAAGTGGAAAAGAAATCTTTGTCATTGACACGCCGCCGCCATATCCATCAGGCACTTGGCACATCGGTGCAGTAGCTCAATATTCGATGATTGATGTCATCGCTCGATCTCAACGTTTACTGGGTAAAGAAGTATACTTTCCCTGGGGTGTTGACAGAAACGGGATCAACATCGAGTTCACTGTTGAAAAGAACACGAAACGCAAGATGAAAACGTATGAAAGGGCAGAATTTTTGAAACTCTGTGAAGAGACGATTGAAACCTTTACCCAAGCGATGAGGAAGACGGCTCGTCGAGTTGGTCTTTCGTGTGATTACGACCGTGAATACCTCACCGACTCACCTGCTTACAGAACCGTTACT
>CEQX01055335.1_pt1 | contig 29516 bp, 26 predicted proteins | sample 356261 | NCBI WGS metagenome assembly CEQX01 (sample SAMEA2621076, study PRJEB7988) | marine metagenome | isolation source: saline water (ENVO:00002010), including | reverse complement strand
AGCAGTGATAGCAGTGACAGCAGTGATTCATCCTCTAGCGGAGGATCCGCTGTAAGTACAATGGACGGCGAAGATGGTGGATACACCTATGCCTCCAATGTCGACAACCACCGTTCTCTAATGGCTGACATGTGTGACATTAAGGCTCACGCAAACGCTGGTGAGTGGACTGCTGCTAAGGGCATCTACATGAACGGTAAGAACGCAGAGAAGAGCGATGGTTCATACAGAACACTCGCAGGCTTCGCTGCTGCAACAGGTAAGAACCACAACTACGATACTTACTACGGCGCTGACGGATCAGTTGACGCTCACATTATGGCTGCTCTTGACGGAACCGGTGACTTCAATGGAACATCTGACACCGTAAGATACCAAGGTGTTGCAAAGCTTACCGCTAACATGGCAATGGTTGCTTACACTATCCACGAGTTGAACTCTGCAGTTGCAAAGGCTGATGCTGGAAACGTCGACAACGACTCTGGTGCACCTCACAACTGGGACGAAGGCTGGGCTTTCTTCCACGGACCTGATGAAAACGTTGGCTGTGGACCTGTCGCAACTCTCACCAAGAGAGCTAACGACTTCGGAACTAACAATGCTGACGGTGTCGCAAACACAACTCACGCCATTCAACAAGCAATGATTACAGGACTTGCAGATCTTCAAGCATCCAACCAAGCAGGTTACACAGACGCAACAAACACTGTTGTCAAGAACGTGATTATCGCATACTCGCAAGCAGTATTGAAGTACACTTACAAGATGGATTCCGCAACTGATGGACCTAAGTACCAAGCTGAAGCATACGCTTTCTGGAAGACCATTGAAGCATACGTTGGCGACTACACAGACAACGCTTGTTACAACATGCAATCCCACACAATGGGATGGGTTGGTTCCTACGACGCTACATCTTGTGACAGTTTCTCATGGTATGAAAACCACTCCATGGGTCCAACAACATTCACTGGATGTTACAACACTGTAAGCCACACAGTCGCAGAAGGTGTAACTCAAGCAGAATGTGATGGAGGATTCAGTTCGAACATGTTCTACGCAAACTACGGCGCTACATCGATGAACAACATCCTGGACTTAACAGATGCATCGCAACTCGGAACTTCCTATGACGTCTCAGCATGGCTTCAACCTGCTTGGGACCATTACGGAATTACCGCCGAAGATATTGGATCTTACAGTTGAATAGACTGTTGATTCACAATCCACTTGCTGCGGCACTGGAGGAGGTATTATCGCCCTATCCCCTCCAGTGTCGCTCTTCGAGGGGAGGAATGCACAATGCGTAGATACACACTTTTTGTAGCATTGTTGTTAGCAACGAGTTTGGTAATACCACTCTCAACACTTGCTGAGGACACTTCCTCTTCTGAGGAAACCTACAGGATCTATGGTTCAGTATTCAACTCCAATGGAGAAGCAGCTGACAGTACATCTCTGAAAGTAGATTCTCTTGACTCTGTCTGGTCAGTAGATGGTGCGTATGAACTCAATGGAATAACACCAGGTGAGCATGTCATTCGAGCATATTTCATGAATGACGGACACACGGTTGTCTATCGAACCATCAATGTCGATGGAGATCTTGAACTGGATTTTTATCAAGGTAAGAATTGGATTACAGGAAATTTGCACGCAGGGATCGATCACCAGATTGCTAACTCAAGTGTAATTTATCTTGACGAGACTAGTGAAAACAGAACTGCAACCAATGGAACGTTTGAGTTTGGACCTCTAAAAATAGGAGATTATTACACTCTATACACCAACTATGACGGTTCAGATGAAACATCTCAAACCATTCGTTTCAAACTCGAAGAAGGCTCATCATCAAGCCCTAAGGTGAACCATTTTGAGTTGTATCATGGAATGAATAACATCTATGGATACATACTGGACAGCCTTGATCTTCCTGTTTCAGGAGTTCAAGTCAGTAATGGAGATATTTCCACTCTTACAAATTCAGATGGTTTCTTCCTACTAAGAAATCTCTCGATTGGGGGGAATGAAACACTTACACTCCATCAAGATGGTATTGAATTAATGCCTCCTGTTCAACACGTTGTTTCAAGTGGTCAGAATTGGCTTAATTTAACTTCAATAGTTGATGTAGAGTTCCCGCACAATGTCACGTTCTTGTCTCAAATGGAAACGGTCATCATGTCTCCATTCAATCTTGAATGGGCTGGAGGTGACTATACAGATTATTACTCCTTATATCGAGGGGAAATTTCTGAAGAAAACCTTCTCTACAGGGGTCCGTATGAATCGTTTGAGTACACTCCACTCGAATCTGGGACACATGAATTCAAGATCGTATCGCACAACATCAACGGTACGAATGAAAACTCACCTAGCCTTTTGATGATTGTTTTACCGAATCCAACAAATGACCAGGTTTGGCAAGCAGGCATGAGTTGGGACTATTCAATCAGCCACACTCCAGAATATTTCCACAACAGAACCTACACGATGATTGGGACTGAAACAATCTCTGATGCATTTAATCGAGATCAAGAAACATTCCTTGTCCGAATTACTGACGATACTTACCAAGAAGGCGAAAAGGCCTTTCGATGGTTCGATGCATCCAATCTACTGCCAGTGAAGACGTATTGGGTTGATGCCCCAGAAAGCTCATCTTATTTCCAAGAGGGTACAATGGGTTGGGATTTTACGAATTCAGGTGAAGAAGCTGCATTTTTCTCAGAACTCCTTCCTGAATCGCTTCATTTCAATCGAACAAATATCATTGGAGTTCCAGGACATCCAAATGGATACGATGACACACAAAACACTGTTTCTATTCAAGAAAACGTAGAAATTACAGTATTGGGCGAAACATTCCTTACGACCTATATCACAATTACTGATAGTGACGACGGAGTTGTTTCTTGGGAACTGTGGTACAACTCAACAGTTCGTAATTATGTGAAAATCGTCGATCGGCTACCGGGTTCTCACTCTGATAGCGTAATGTATGAATTAAGTGGCTATGATATTCCTACGAAACCAAAATTCATTACCGAATCATCAACCATTACAAGCAAAGATTACACAATCAGTTGGGCAAGTTTCCCAAGTGCAACACTTTACCAATTAATTCAGAATGGTGCAGTGATCTATGAAGGCGATTCAACATCATTCGATGTGGAAAGTAATTCTGATGGGAATTATGTGTATTCTTTGAATACATTAACTGATATTGGGTATTTGATTGAAGGAGATGAAATTCAAATCAATGTTGATTTCATTCCAATTACTCCTGTCATCGATTCTATCCCAAATGCAATTGGAAATGGTGAGTCATTGAATCTTTCATGGTCGTCTGTTCCCGACGCTGAATGGTACTCTGTCATTGTTCAGGACGCCGAGGGAGATGTGGTTGAGATGTACAACGGAAGTGACAACTTCACAACTCTGGAAGACATGTCCACTGGACAAAACCGTCTTCGAGTGAATGTCATGGTGAGTGGGAAGATTTCAGAATATTCATCCTCTGTATTCGTGACTATCGATGAGATTGAGAAAGAGGATGAAGGATTTCTTCCATTCCTTTCACTTGGTTCGATAGTACTTGTTATATTGACTTCAACCATTATGTTCACTCTGTGGAGGAATGATGATGATGTCTAGCGGCCGAAGCGTGGCCTTATTCCAAATAGCATTGGTGCTAGTTTGCTCAATCGGTGTGTGGCAATACTCCATTCAAGATGATGAATCAGAACAAAATGGAACGATTGTTATTACAGACTCAAACGGTATTGAACACCGTTTCGAGGACCACCCTGAACGAATTGTTATCACCAATACGTACGCAGGTACAGTTTTGCGAATGCTTGATGTCGATCTCGATGTAATTGTCGGTGTCTCAGGTGACTTTGATGATGAATCTATTTGGCCTGAACTATCCGATGTACCGCTTGTTCAGTTGTCTGCTCATTCCGAAATTGATTTTGAGGCTCTCCTTGATTGCCGACCTGATGCATATATTGTCTTTGCAACTAATGGAATGGTTGACACCGGTGTAATCAGAGAGAAATTAGAACCAGTAGGTATCAAAGTCATCGCCTTAGATTTCTATAAATATGACTATCTAAGAGAAGAAATTTCTGCCTTTGCAACACTCTTTGGAGCAGAGCAAAAGGCAGAGTCTCTATTCGAGGAATTTGATGAAATCGAAAATATGGTTGAAGAACGAATTTCTGGATTAAATGATTCAGATAGGCCAGATATTGTGATGGAACACCATGCTTCTCTAACCAGAGATCCAGTTGTTTTGACTGGAACATCACAATGGACCGATCTCATCGATAGAGCTGGAGGAGTTAATGTATTTGCAGACTTGCCAGGCCATACTACCCATGTAGACATGGAGGCTATCATCGATGCTAACCCAGACATTCTCATGTTCGATGGAATAACATTTGACATAGGATACAATGATTTCGACGATGATAACAAATGTGAAACACACATGGATTTTATTGCTGGGCGAGCAGGATTTGATGGAATGAAATCCATTGTCGATGACCGTATGCTCATTATGGCAGGTGAATTCGCAGGCCCAATGATGATTCATGGGCTACCTACCTTAGCGAAATATTTCCATCCGAATCTCTTCATGGATGTTGACGCTGAGAAATATCTTGATGATTATTACTTGGAGCATCATGACATCGAAAGAGTCGGTACATTCGTTTGCACTTCCTTTGGTGGCTAGGACCATGGATTCATTGTCGATGAAACACATCCAAGATGCAAAAAAACAAATTGTATCGATTGTTGCTCTTTGTGTTTTGACAATTTTCCTTTCCATCGTTGCAATCGGGCAAGGTTCTTCTTCCAGTTTAGATATGTGGAAAACAGCGAAGATTATTTTTGGAATTGATGAACCTGATAAACTTCAATCTAATATCATCTGGGAACTTAGATTTCCTAGAATATTAATGGCGATAATAGGAGGTATTGCTTTGGCAACTGCAGGTGCTCTGATGCAGGGTTGTTTAGGCAATCCGTTGGTCTCTCCTTTGACGTTAGGGGTATCTTCTGGAGCTGCGCTTGGCTCAGCTTTGGCGATTGTTGTGGGTTTCTCGGTTGTTAACAGTCCTGAATTAGCAATCGTCGCAAATGCTTTCTTATTCTCTTTGATCGTTGTATTCATTATTATCAAATTAGGTGATATGAAATCAATTTCCGCTGAATCATATATTCTGATTGGAATTGCGATTACCTTCATCTCGGGGGCTATTGTATCTGTGTTGCAATATTTTGCCACCGATGAGCAACTATCACAACTTGCCCACTGGTCATTTGGTAGTCTTTCCCGTCCTAATCTTGTAAATGTTCTTTGGATTAGTGTTGCAGTGATTGGATTACTTCCAACTGCGCTTAAGTGGTCTTGGGATCTTAATGCATTGTCATTGGGAGGTGATGATTTTGCGGTATCTACTGGAGTCAATCCAAGACAGATTCGTAGGAATATCCTGCTCCTGACCGCATTGATGACATCTATTGTCATCGCATTTACTGGTTTAATCGGTTTCGTTGGTTTAGCAGCACCTCATATGGCCCGGATTATTGTGGGCAATGACTACAGGAAATTGATACCTTGTTCTGCAGTTTTTGGATCGTTTTTGATGATCCTAGCAGACACACTTGGTCGGACTTTATTTGCCCCAGTTGTCATCCCAGTTGGAGTAATGCTTTCAGTAATAGGAGGTCCATTTTTCATGTACCTTTTGCTAAGACGTAGGGATTGATACGATGGGTAATTTATTAGAAGTTCAAAACCTCTCGTTTAGTTACGGAGATAATCACGTTTTGAAAGAGATCGAATTATCAATCCCTGAAAATGAACTTGTGTCCATACTTGGAATAAACGGGGCAGGAAAGTCGACGTTACTCAAGTGTTTGAATAGAATTATCACGCCACAAACAGCTGAAATCAAACTTAAATCAAAGGACGTTCATGAGTTGGATTTAGTTGAAATATCGAAATTGATATCCTATGTGCCTCAATCTGTACGTTCGAGTTTTTCGATGGATGTTTTTGATGTGGTTTTACTTGGACGTAGGCCATACATCAATTGGAGAATTGGAGAAAGAGATCGGGAAGTTGTAAGCGAAACACTTCGATTTTTGAATTTAGAAGATTTTGCATTTAGGAAATTCAACCAATTATCGGGTGGAGAGCGTCAGAGAATTATCATCGCCAAGGCGATTGCACAAGAACCCCAATTATTCTTACTCGACGAACCTACGAGTGATTTAGATCTGAAGAATCAAATTCAAGTAATGAAAAAATTGAAATCGCTTGTTTCAGATTCCGAATCGTCAAAATCTGCCTTAGTGGCCATACATGACATCAATATTGCAGCAAGGTTTTCGGATCGAATTATTCTTCTATCGGATGGGAAAATAGTCGCTGATGGAACTCCTATCGAGGTATTGACATCTGAAAATATAGCGAAAGTTTTTGGTGTAACCTCTGAAATTTCGTTACCAACCTCTGTCTTCGAACCAGTTCGAGTCTTCGTCAAAGATGAAATAAAAGAACCACAAAACACGATCACAGAGGATATGAAAAATACAAAAGGTGAGACATATGAGCAATGATAATGGACATAAAAAATTTACAAAACATGCATCCCCTGACGCAGATGGGTCTTCAAAACCAGAACTATTGTATGACCGAAATGTTGCAAAACCATCGCATGCGGAATATGCTCGAACTCTTGCTATGAAAACGAATATTGCAACGTTGTGCACGATGTCGACAAAATCCGCAGGATACCCATATGGCTCGTATGTTACGTATGCTATGCATGAAGGCGACCCAATTTTCTTGTTTAGCCAACTAGCGGAGCACACTAAAAATTTGAATCAGAATTCAAAAGCATCTCTACTCATTGCAGAAACTGGCGATGGCAATCCACTTGCTCTTGGTCGAGTAACCCTTGTCGGTGAGTGCCACGAGATTACTGGTGAAGAAAGGGAGCCAGCAAAGAAAGCCTTCCTTGAGGCACATGAGAGCGCATCTGTATATGCAGACTGGGATGATTTTGCATTCTTCCGTCTCTCTGTCGATTCCGTACGCTACATCGGTGGATTTGGACGAATGTCATGGGTGAGTGGTTCCAGATGGGGTGATGCTGAAGCTGATCCTGTCGATGAATTCTCTGAAGATATCATCACTCACATGAATGAAGATCATGCAGATGCTCTTGTTCTTTATTGTAAGGCAATGAGTAAGGCAATCGATACTTCTGAGGCGGTTATGACTGCAATCGATAGGTATGGGTTCGAAATGATGGCAACCACCGAATCAGGAAAGAAACCGATACGTCTTGCATTCAGTAATGATGTTAAAAATTCAGATGAGGCGAGAGTTGAACTCGTAAAGCTCGTCAAACAGGCTCGTTCAATACTGAAGTAAATCAATCATCAATACCGTATTGATTTTTGATATAGTTGCGATATTCACCAGAGGTAATCGAATCAATCCAAGCTTTATTTTCAGTATACCATTGTATGGTTTCAGATAATCCAGTCTCCCATGCAATCTCTGGACGCCAACCGAGGATTCGATCTGCTTTCTCATACCCCATTGCATATCTTCGATCATGCCCTGGTCGATCTGTTACAAACGAGATTAGAGATTCGTCTACTCCTATTTCTTCAATGATGGTTTGAACAATTTCGATATTTGTCCTTTCATTCGCAGCTCCAAAATTAAACACTTCTCCAGACCGTATTTGCCCAACTACGAGGGCAAGCATTGAACTGAGGATTCCCGATACATGATCTTCGACGTGTATCCAATCTCTGATTTGTTTCCCATCTCCATAAATTGGAAGTGCTTTCTTATTCATCGCATTGATTGTCATCAATGGAATCAGTTTTTCAGGAAATTGTCTTGGACCATAATTGTTTGAACAACGAGTGATTACTGCTGAAATATTATGCGTATTCACAAACGCTTGAACGAGCATATCTGAGGCTGCTTTGGTAGCAGCGTATGGGTTTTGGGGGTTCAATGGGGTATCTTCAGTAAATGGGGGGTCATCAGGCTTTAGTGAGCCATAGACTTCATCGGTTGATACATGAATAAAATGAATGGGTCTTCCTGATGTTTTCGAATCGACAATTGATTCTAACAAAATTCTCGTTCCATCGATATTTGTTTCAACAAAAGGTTGGACTGAATTTATTGAACGATCAACATGACTCTCAGCAGCCAGATGGATGAGGACTGAGATTTTCTCATCCTCAATGATTTGATCCATCGCTGATTTGTTGTTGATGCTCTCATTTACGAATCGGTAACGTTGATCGATGATATCCTTGCAATTATCAAGATTTCCAGAGTAGGTTAATGCATCAACATTGAGGACTCGCTCTACACCTGGTATCATAAGTGTTCTACGGACAACATGGTTCCCAATGAATCCGCATCCACCTGTAATTAGAATTCTCATTTTACTGCACCTTTGATTTAAGCCATGGCCCTTGGTTCCAAGTACGCATTAGTATAGAGGTGTCCAGAAGGGCATCGATTGTCCCACAGTCAGCCCAATGTGAGTCAAAATAACAGCCCTTTGCAAGACCTTTTTTCATAAACAATCTGTTAATATCAGTGATTTCTAATTCACCTCGTTTTGAATACCCAGTGGTTTCTAAGATTTCATCGATTAAATCATACACTCTTGGAGTGTAAAGGTAAAGCCCCGTGATTGCAAGATTTGAATCAGAATTGACGGGCTTCTCTTCCATGTTTACGATCCTCCCGCTTGATTCAATCCATGCTATACCAAACTCGCCAGGCTCATCAACAGGTTTCAAGAATAAATAACATTCATTTTCATCGTCTTGTTGGAATTCCTCTGAGAAGGCTTCCATCGATGTTTCGAACACGTTGTCTCCAAGTATTACTGCAACGTTTCGCTCTGCAACAAATCCTTTTGTGAGCCTTAATGCTTCAGCAATACCTCCTGCCTGTTCTTGATATGCATACCGAATCTCAAGACCAAATCGATGGCCATCACCGAGCAGGGCGAAAAACGAATTCCCTGAATAACCTCCTAGAACAATCATGATATCGGTAATGCCCATTCTGCTAAGTGTTGCAATAGATTTGCATATCATCGGCTCATCATAGACCGGCAAAAGGTGCTTGTTGGTTGACGTCGTCAATGGCATCAATCTGGTACCCCAACCGCCTGCTAAGACCACTCCACAGAGTTCTGTTGATTTGGGCATACTTAGCCCAAACAGAAGTCATTTTTAGGATTACCTAAATTTAATTATGATTGTCTATACCAAGCACTATGTCACAAGGGGGCTTCTCCGCTCTAGCCCCTGATGCAATTGGAAATAAATTTAGCATTTTTACACAGTATATTCTACCGTTTGCAACGTTTCTTCTTCTCTTTCTTCCTGATAAAGAATATACTCTTCCTGTAGCAATGATGGCCATCATTTGGCTAAAAAATAAGCAATTGAATCAAAATGTTGCCTATGAATCCATTCTATGGGTTATTGGAGGCGTTCTCTTTGCAGGAGTTGTGGTTGTTTCCGAGCAAGAAGTTGTGAGTAATGGCTTGTTTCTTCTCAACATATCATTGATTCTCACGCAGGTGAATGAAATAGAACAAATGATCAGTTTGTCTCTTTATTCAAACGTGATGATTCTTTTCACACTCAGCCATGAACTCTTCCTGTCTATTTTTACAGGATTTAGTCTTAGTAGCGTATTGATATTCGCCGTATTAGCCATAATTATTGAGAACGTTAAGATGGATAATGATTTAGAAATAGTATCTGTTCTCTTTGGAATGTTCCTGGGAGTTCGGGCGGTAAGTTGGACATTATCAGGTGGATTTTTTACCACGGATTCTACGGTCAGCGATCCATTATTGGAAAATTGGATTAAATTCATCAGTTCTCCAATCTTAGGAGTGATGGTTTTCTACGTAGTTTGTTACGTCTTTGAACACATCAATCAGCGTCGTAAACATATTCTTGAAGAATCTTAACCACATAATCAACGTCACTCTTCTCCATCGAGAGGTGGAGTGGTAATCTGATTAAACAAGCAGCAGCTTGTGTTGTTACTGGTAAATCTCCCTCAGAATAACCCAATTTCTCTCCCACTGGGGATGAATGTAATGGGACATAATGAATCACAGCCTGCACACCGTTTTGTGTAAGGTGCAAACGGGCATCATCTGCTTTTTGCGAATTTGAGAATTGAAGAGCCATCATGTGTGCATTGTGTTCACTATCGGTTGGAGGTCGCAAAAGTTTGAATGGACCATCTTTCTCCATTCTACTCAATAGTTCATCATAATACTTCCAGAGTTCTTTCCTTGCAGATAGATTTTCATTGATACTTTCCAACTGAGCACACAAAAAAGCAGCTTGTAGTTCACTAGGATAGAATGAAGATCCGACCTCTTGCCAACTATATTTATCTACAAATCCTTTGAAGAAAGCACTTCGGTCAGTTCCTCTTTCCCACACCATCTCTGCCTTGTCTATATCTTCTTGAGAATTGATGACTAGGCAACCTCCTAATCCTGAATGAATGTTTTTTGTTTGGTGAAATGAGATTGTCCCAAAACGAGTATGTGTTCCAAGAGGCTTGCTTTTCCAAGTTGAACCTAGGCCTTGAGCAGCATCTTCAATACAAGTGAGATTGTATTGCTCACAAATTTGATTGATTTCTTCATAATCATTCCCATACCCTGCATAATCGACGGCGACGATTCCTTTTGTTTTTGGTGTGATCTTTGATTTTAAGTCATCTAAATCTATGAGCATTGTATCGGGATTGACTTCACAAAAGACGACCGTTGCGCCAGTCCTCATGATGGAAGATGCGCTTGTTACAAAGGTAAACGAAGGAACGAGAACCTCGTCACCTGGTCCGAAGCCAGCGAGCATAGCAGCCATTTCGAGGGCTCCAGTGCAACTATGGGTTAACAAAACTCTTTGCGCAGATAATTGCTTTTCAAGCATTGATTGTGCCTTCTTTGTAAATACTCCATTGCCAGAAAACTCTCCACTATCGAATACTTCATTGATGTAGTCCCTTTCGTTCCCACTAAGGTAAGGGACATTGAACTTGACAGTGCGCACATTTTTTGTTGTCCGAAGCCAATCTTTGATTGTTTGCCAAGTGAGGGTTAGAAGTGGTGAATAAGAGAAATAAAATCTTGATATTGGGTGCTGGGAGGCAACAAATCCCTCTTATCAGTACTGCCATTAAGATGCAACTAGAGGTTCATGTTTGTTCTATTCTTGGAGATTACCCAGGTATCGAAATTGCCCCTTACTTTCATGAAGTCGATATATCAGATTCAAAGGCGGTCTTAGAACTGGCAAAAAGCATCGAAATTCAAGGGATTATTACTACTGGAACGGATGTTTGTTTAGAAAGCATAGGACTTGTTATCGATCGTTTAAACCTCCCAGGAACGTGTTTGGAGAGCAGCAAATCCTGTCTCAACAAGACATTGATGAAAGCAAGATTCTCTCGGTTCAATGTTCCGACAGCCAACTATACGTTGATTGATAGTGTAGAATCTGGAACTGAGTTTTTCAATTCTCAGACCTCAGCATGCGTCATAAAACCAGCTGATTCTTCTGGATCACGGGGGGTGAATCGAATCGAAATGGGAACTGAAATTCATGCCGCCTTGGTTGATGCTCGGAAGTACAGTGCATCCGGCGAAATCATCATCGAAGAATGGCTCGAAGGCGAAGAGTTTGGGGCCCAAGCAATAATCATCGATGGAAAATTAGAGAAATTAATGCTGCACAGTGACATTACAACCCCTCCCCCTCGGCGGATTCCAATTGGACATGGTTGCCCCCATCCTGCAGAGTCTGAACTTATGCCAATGGTGTGGAGTATTGTAGAGCATGCTGTCTCTGCCCTTGGAATTGACAATACAATTTCAAACATCGATTTTATTCTGACCGAGGATGGCCCTAAGATTATCGAAATGACATGTAGGATGGGTGGAACTCATTTGCCTGAGGTTTGTGGAACATTTTGGGGCATTGACATGTACGAAACAGCACTTCAAATTGCTCTTGGAATGCAGCCAGTGTTACCACAGTCACCACTTGGAGTTCCAAATGCCATTCAGAATCTTATCTTTGATCAACCAGGAAAAGTTGCAAAACTTGGAGATACTGATCAAGAATTTGTTTGGAACTTGTATTTTGGAGTAGGAGATTATGTTGTTCTCAATGCAGCAAAGCAGGCTGAATTGGGGTATGTTCAGGACACTACCTCAGATGTTGGTTCTCTTTTACAAAGCGTTACAAATGCCGCTGAAGCATTTTGCAACACCACTGAATACGAGGTGGATTGAAATGACAATATGCGCAATATCACAGTCCAATTACATTCCATGGAAGGGATATTTTCATCTAATTGGCAGCGTTGATGTATTCATTTTCTACGATACAGCGGATTTTACGAAGAGAGATTGGAGAACTCGGAACAAAATTATGACTCCGTCGGGTCCCCAATGGATGACTATACCCGCTGGTTCGAATAAAGGGAAATCGATTGATGCGGTTGTTTTACCAGATGGTGAATGGAGGCGTAATCATCTAGAAACCATTCGCAGGAATTATTCGAGATGCCCACACATTCATGATGTAATGGAATTGCTCACTCCAATATACGAAGACGAATCGATTACTCATCTTTCAACATTTAACCAACAATTAATTCGGAGAATTGCGGAATATTTGGATATTGAAACCGAATTCAGGAACGCTTCAGAATTCAATGTTTCAAGCGATAGAGTTGGAAAATTAATCGCAATGTGTGAAATGGTTGGTGCTGATGCATACTTAAGCGGTCCAGCGGCTAAGGACTACATCACAGATGAGTTTGATGAGATTCCAATCGAACTGAAGTGGATGGAATATGGGCCGTATGATGAATATCCACAACGAAGTGAGCCATTTTCCCATTATGTATCGATTATTGACACGATTGCTATGATAGGAAAATCAACCAAACAACATATCTTCGGTTGAATTATTCATCCTCACCGATTGTTGAATCCTGAATCATGTAATTGGGAACTCCTCTCGATTCAATGTATATGCGCCCGATATACTCTCCTAGTATCCCTAAAAATAACAGATTCAATCCTCCAAAGAACGAGGTCACAAACACAATTGATGTCCAACCCGGAGCGACTTTATCTTGGATGACGTAATTGATGATTGAATACCCAGCAATCCCCATTGAAAATAACCCAAAGAGAATCCCAAGCACAATTGCTAAGCGAATTGGTTTCGTTGAATATGTCATAATTCGATCACTGGCTAATTTCAATGATTTCTTGAAGGTATAACCTGTTGTCCCAGCAATTCGAGCGTCCCTTTCAAGTTCGACGATAGTGAATGGTACCCTCAATGAATACAACATAGAAAATGGAGTCCCAGTGTGCTCTTTTACAGCACATACTTGGGAAACTACACTTTTTCTTATTACTCGAAAAGCACCAAGATGAGGGTCGACCTTGAACGGTACTAGAATGTTGGATACAGCTCCAAATAATCTGCTCGTTATCTTCTTCATCCTAGAATCAACTCGACGCATCCGTTTTGCGATGGCCATTGAAGTATCTTCTTCAAGCATTCGATCTACCATGATACTGATGTGTTCAGGCCTGTCTTGTAGGTCAGAATCCATGACCGCAACAATATCGGCGTTCGTTGCTCTTAATCCCGCCAATATTGCTCGATGTTGGCCATAATTTCCAGCGAGTCGAATGACTTCGGTTTTCTTGAATTCCCCTCTCATTTTTTTTGCAGTTTGATATGTATCGTCATATGAACCATCATCAATCAATATCAATCGAACCGATCTAAACTGCCCTTCCAGAACATTGAATACTGTTTTACAAAGATCTTCTATCACCTCTTGATCATTATACAATGGTACTACAACGTCTAAACTCATTTTTCTCATGATTCCATCTTCCTTTTCTCTGATTAAACTTCTTCACTCGCCTTCGGTATCAACATTCGTTGAAATTAATTCATTTTGGAGCCATATCCCTGGTAAGCCTGAGAGAATTATAGATGCTGATAGAGAGAGTCCCGAGATAAGCAGAATGTCACTGTCAACCCCCAGCAGAGTTCCAAATCCAACATATCCTGCTTCGCGAATACCAATTCCTCCTACTGAAATTGGTAAGGATGCCACAAGCGCAACAATAGGAGTAATTACAGCAACAATACAGCCAGTTTCATATCCCGAGATAGACCAAGCGACTAGGGCAGGTATTGACAATGAAACACATTGGAACAGAATTGTCAAGAAAAATACGCCAGCAAGTAATTTTGGAGAGGCATAGTTCTGAATATACTCCACGGTTTTTCGAATGACTGAATTTGTTTTCATCTTTTTCACGAAAAATAAGGCCGAAATAATGAAGACAATCATGGTAACCAACATCACATAAATCCAGTTGAATGAGATCGAGAATGGCAAGTCCAAGAAGGACACGCATATGGTCATTAAAATCAAGCTTAACAAGCCAGAAATACGTTCAATTGATGCAACCAAAAACGCCTCTTTCCTTGTAGAGTTTGTACAGTTTTTCATATGCTCAATACGAAATACGTCGCCTCCTATCGAAGACGGTAGGAAAATACCTCCGTATGCAGAAAGAGAATATCCCTTTGCAGCATCTGAAATACGTAGTTCTCCTATCGGTGAGTAGGCATACGATGATCGAATTCCTCCAATGATTGGTCGAAGGAAAGATATCATGACAATCATTGAGAATACAGGAAAGGTCAACTCAGTGGCTACTTCAGCAACTTGTGTGATGTCTGAGAAATACACTAAGCCGATGATTGCAACTACAGGCAGAAGCACCGTTAAAGTCACTTTGCCCTTAACACTCATCTGCGGATTCATCCTCTTTGAATCGCTGAGAGCACTGGAGTATTTGTGTTTTTTTAGGGAGCCCTAACATTCATATCAGTTGAGTGGTTGGAAGCGAAAGTGGAAGATATGAATACAAAATCACGCACCAGTCTAAAAGCAGTTTTTATGGCCGCCTTCATGCTCTCAGTAACCTTTTCAGGATGTCTTGGGGAAGCTGAAGACAAGGAAGATGTTGATGAATCCGGTCAAATTGATTCATTGGTTGTTGCCTATGAGGTTCGCGACACATACACGAACATTGATGACAACCCGCAGCGTCTTGCAGATTACCTCCAAGAAAAACTCAACGCCCCTGTAGAATTGTATGCTGTAGGCTCAGAGGGAGCTTCAATAGAAGCTCTTCGTTTTGGCCATGCTGATATCGCATTCATGGATGGAGGTGCTGCTTGGGTTGGCTGGCAACAATATGACCTAGGTGTTCTTGCATCAGAAACCAAACCCGATGGGAGAACATGGTACGGAGCAAGAGCCGTCGTTCGAGCAGGCACAGACATGGCTGATGCTCATCTTGATGATGACATATACACCGACCCATTTGCACTCTTCCAAGGAAAGACATCGTGCCATACTGGGTGGTTAAAATCCGCAGGTATGCTTCTTCCTATGGGTTACCTGATAGGCAATGGATATGCGAATGTTATCGGTGATCCAAATACTGTTGAATCCATGCGAAATACGATTTACGAATACTTCAACGAAGAAGCATCAATTCCAGAAACTGGGGACACATACTACAGTTACAAAGGAGCTCTTCGATGTTTGTCTGAAGAGCGAGGCGATATTGCCTTCGTTGCTGATACAACTCTCGACTACTATTGTGTAGACCGTGCAGACAGCAACACCTGGTGTCTTGACGAAACAGCGTACGTCGAATTACCGATATTCGGACGTGCTCCAGGACACCCTATCATGTACAATCCTGCGACAATGAGCGAGGAAAAAGCTGACATTGTCCGAAAGGCACTTGTTGCAATGGAAAATGATGAAGTTGGAGAGGATATCCTTGACGATATCATCAACTCTCCAAGTGGGATCGTCGATGTAGGGACCACGGAAGACCATCTTGGAACTTACTCTGCGGCAATTCGAAATGTCCCAGGAATTCAAGCATATTACGGTGGTAAATATGGCATCAATACTTCTGTTCAACCAACAAAGAATCCTATTATCATCGCCTATGAAGTCCGTGATACATACGAAAACATCGATGGTAATCCGCAAATACTCGCAGATCGCCTCTCTCTGAAACTCGGCGTTGATGTGGAATTGTATGATGTCGCCTCTGAAGGAGCGATTATTGAGGCTCTTCGATTTGGTCATGCAGACATCGGTTTCATGGACGGAGGAGCAGCGTGGGTTGGCTGGAAAGAATACGGTCTCTCTGCACTCGCTGCGGACTTGAAACCCGATGGCCGTTCCTGGTATGGCGCACAAGCCTACGTCAAAGCAGGAAGTGACATTGCTGAAGCCTATCTTGATGATGATGACTCAACAGATCCGTTTGAATTGTTCCGTGGAAAGACTTCCTGTCACACTGGTTGGCTAAAATCTGCAGGTATGCTCCTTCCAATGGGCTATCTTATTGGGAATGGTTACGCAGAAGTAATGGGTGATCCAGATGATGTATCCTCTCTCCGCTCAACAATCTTCAATTTCTTCAATGATGATGCTTCAATACCTGAGTCTGGAGACATTTACTATGGTTATGATGGCGCTCTTCGTTGCCTCTCCGAAGACCGTGGAGATATCGCATTCATCGCAGATACCACCTATAATTTCAACTGTGTCCAGAAACAAAGAAACTGGTGCCTTGAAAACGAAGATGGTACATCAGGATATGTAGCATTGCCACTCTTTGGAAAGGCTCCAAGTCATCCAGTAATGTTCAATCCTGAGATGATGGATATGTATACTCGTGCTGCAATCTTGAACGCATTCATGGACATGAATAGCGAAGTTTGGGTTGAAGAAGGCGATGGGTATTGTTACAATCAACAATCTCATGAAGTAGACCGCGACATTCCCGAAAACATGTGTGGTGATTCGATCCTTGCTGAAATCTTGAACACAGGAGGTCTCATTGCTGTCAACACTCAAGAACACATGGGAAGCTATTCTGATTCGATTTCAAACGTCCCTGGTATCGCTGCATACTTCGACGGAAAATACGATATCTAAGGGTGTAGCCCGACAAATATTGAGCGATTATATTTCGTTTGATTGAGAACGGCGGGGTTGAAGTGACATCAAATGACAACGTAGTCGTCCAAGGCGGTTCTGTTGGCTACAAGATGAATGAACCTCTTCTCTCGGATGTTGTCTTTTCATTCTGTCCTGGAGAAATCATTGCTATCAATGGGGCTTCAGGAATTGGTAAAACCACACTGCTCAAGACGTTAGCAGGCCTACTCGAACCACTCGAAGGAGAGTTCAGTGTTTTCGGGAAAAATAAACCGCGAAGAGGAGAAGTGGGATACATCCCTCAACGCTTGGGTCTGATAAGACACGCAAGTGTCCTCCACAATGTCATGCTTGGAGCACGAGCAGGTCATACCTCTGCATGGTTCCCTTTCTCCCCCTCCTGTCGAAAATTTTCAAATGATGCAATCGAATCCGTTGGTATTTATCACAAATTAAGAACTCCAGTTCGGAAATTATCAGGAGGGCAGCAGAGACGTGTTGCAGTTGCCAGAACACTAGCACAACAGCCTCGACTCATTTTAGCGGACGAGTTTTTAGCTGAACTGGATGAAGAGACCCTTGAAATGGTGATGAAGGTGGTATTGGACTATGTTGCCGAAAACAATGCAATAATGATCCTCGTTGAACACGATTTTGAGAGAGCAAAGAGAATGGCAAGCCGCCTATTTACCGCTCAAGACGGAACATTAGTGGAAATCTATGAATTCTAGGAGGTGAGATTATTTCAGATGAACATGATGAAAAAGAAACATCAAAACTAACCTCCCAGATTATTTCATTATGGTACCGATGGAGATGGATTAGTATTTTCATTATCCTAGTTTCACTTGCAATCGGTGTAACAAATTCCGCTATTGAAGGGAATTGGCAAAAACTATTTGATAGCCCTCGAAATATTCAGACCTTTTTCGAAGAATCCTTATGGCCACCCGATTGGAGTGTTTTAGAACCACAGGCTTACCCTGTTTGTGAGGAATCAGGGTGGCTTGAATTCACCTGCTCCACTGCTTGGATAGGCCTTCTTGAAACTCTAAAAATCGCTTTCATAGCCACCGTATTCGGTACGTTAATTTCCTATCCAATTGCGCTGTTGGCAGCGGAGAATCTTAGCCCTGCTTGGATATCTTATCCCGCTCGTGCTCTTCTTGCTGGCTTGAGAAGTCTCCCAAGTATTCTCTGGGCAGTTTTGTTTGTGATCATGGTCGGATTAGGGCCCATGGCTGGTATTATGGCAATGACATTGTATACTATTGGCTATCTTGGAAAGTTGCAATATGAAGTCATTGAGGGGGTTGCTCAACCCCAACTTGATGCCTCAAGAGCAATGGGTCATGGTTGGCTCGAACGTTCCTTCGGTGTTATTTTACCAGAATCAGCAAACAATCTGATCTCTCAGGCTGTGTTTATGTTTGAGTACAATTTCAGACATGGAACCGTTATTGGAATCGTTGGCGCTGGAGGGATTGGATATTACATAAATCTCTATCTCAAGTTCTTGCAATATGACAAGGTCTTCGCATATGTGATTGTGATATTCGTTGTCGTATTGATCTTAGATGTTCTTTCGAAATATGCTCGTTCTTTGTTTAACGACGACAAGCAACAAAATATGCACCCATGGTGGGAGGGGCTATTTTTACCGGCTAGGTGGACGACAAACTTACTGAAAAAGAAGGATTAGTCTGCCGCGATGTGTAGTGCACCATTCTTGTAAAAGATTTGAATCCGGTTAGGAACTTTACGAGAAAGAGAGGCTACAGCCTCATAGATGGTGTCTTCATCAACCTTGAATGCTTTAGCAGCTTTTGATGTAGACCATGGTTCAACATGGAAATCGGATTGGACCAACCATGTCAAAAGACCTGCCTCAAATTCATCCAAATCGTTGCTCTGGTCATCTGCCATGTACAGAGCATAAACTTCCAACATATGAGGAAATCGGCCCTCCTCAAAGGAATTCATCTCCAGGAGATGTTGTTTAGGATGAAATTTTCGATAAAATGAAAGCTTATTTTCAATCAAATGAAATCCAATTGTAAAGGTGATTTTGAAGAAAGTGTTGACGGTTAGATTTTACTTCGTTACATTGTAGGTCTAGAATCTGTATTTTCGGTCTACTGCGGTATATTTGAACTGAATTCATTGAACAAGGGTTCGTATACTTGTTTTGCCCCGCTTAAACTAGGGGGCGATGAAATGGTTAGCGGAAGCCACAAAATCATATTGTCGAACTCCTCGCTCAGTAACACGAAGCCAAAGACTGCTGGGCCGACAGGGCATCAATCAGTTCTTGATGGCCTTTCCATGATTTCAATAAAATTGGCATCTGGGAACGTGGAGGTGGTTAAATCCTTGACGTCCGAAGGTCTCAGCCTAAATCAACGGTTTGATCTTATTAAAAGAATCAACTCAAATTTAGGAGAAGAAATATTTGAATTCTCAACGTGTAATCGCGTCCTATACGTTGGTTTTTCCACAACGTGCGACCTCCTTGAAGAATCTATACTGGAAGCATTCGGATTAGAGGAAGCGCCGTTTAAGAAATATTCAGGTATGTCCGTTTGGCGTAATTTAGTAAAAATATGTAGCGGTTTAGACTCCTTCATGCTGGGAGAATTGCAAGTAATGGCACAATTCAGAGATGCCATCGCTTGGCACAAAAAGAACGGTCTTCTCAGCGTACACAAAGGTACATTTTTTGATCATATCATTGCGGCTAATCGCACCATAAGAAAGGAATTTGGATTTACAAATACAACCGAATCAATGCTGAATCTTGCAACGAATAGTTTGGAAAAAATCCTCTCAGAAAATGTAGATGTTTCTCCTGTTGTACTTGGTTTTGGAGACATGGGCTTAAAAGCCATATCCGCTCTATTGGAACTTGAGCAAAGTAATGTTACAGTCGTGTCTCGATCAATAGGAAAGTGTCAATCTAAATATCCAGAACTCGTTAAAAAAGTCAATCTAATTTCCTTCGAAGAATGGCACAGTTCTGCCAACAAAACGAAACTCGTAATTTCAACCATTCGTGCAGAAACACCGGTCTACAATCAAAATACACCGTTGCCGGTTGATGAAGATGCGGTTGTGATGGATTTTTCATGGCCGCCCTCGATTGATTCTTCGATACTAGCAGACGAATCGAACTACTTTGGCATGCAGCATTGGATTCGAGAATCCCGTCAATATGGAAAGGAATGGGATTATAATTCAACGATTAAAAAAAGCGAAGTTGTCATCTCAGATGTTGAATCAAAGTTCATGTCAGCCCTTACTGATCGTAACGAAGCGATGTTTCGATCTCGTATGTACAAACTCCTTGAGGAACTGTCACAGGAGTGGTTGTCGAATGATTCAGTAATGTTAACTGAAGGTTCCCAGATACAACCGTTCTCAAGAGAGATTGCTACATGGATTTGCAACAAAAAAGATGGTTTTTCAATCGATGAGATTGGAGATATGATTTTCCAAACAAAACGAGAGATTAATCAAAACCTACTGCAGAAAGTTGCTCATGATGTACAACAACTGGTATATGGATTGAGCACAAAAACCACCGCATAGGAGGATTCCAGTTGTCATTGCTTCGTATCGGAACGAGAACTTCAGCATTAGCAATGTGGCAAGCACGTCATGTTGAAAAATTGCTGAATGAGGAGGGTATTGAAACCAAACTCGTTGGTATTTCCACTTCTGGTGATCGTTCTCTAGGAGGTGATCTTTCTTCCGAAGTTGGACAGTTTATTCATGCAGTGGATAAGCAGCTAATCGATGGAGAAATCGATTTAGCAGTTCATTCAAGTAAAGATGTCCCTGTTAATTTCGATGATTCAATCGATTGTTTAGCATACTTAGAACGAGGGTCAAAAAATGACGTTTTACTCTTCGCAAATAATGCCAATGGCCAAACATTGCAAGATGTATTGTCGAGTAAAGAATCCTTTGAAATCGAAACAGCGTTGAATTTCCTTCCAAAAGGAAGCACGGTTGGAACCGTATCTGGACGCCGCCAGTCGTTTCTATTGAGTCAACGGCCTGATCTAATTCCACTCGCAGTTCGCGGGCGCGTAGAAACTCGTTTGAAACGGCTCCAGGAGGGGCGTGTTGATGCAATTGTTCTCGCAGAAGTTGGGCTTCAGCGTTTGCTCGATGCAGAGGTATTGGAGCCATATATGTTGAATTTTGGAGCTCTACGACTTTCACATCACCAATGGCCCACAGCCCCTGGGCAAGGCGCAATCAGTGTACATTGCCTTTCCAAGAATAAACAAAAGTACTCTTCAGTGCGTTCTTTAATCAATCATCAACCAACAGAAGAAGCCATTCTTCATGAACGTGCCATTCTTTCATCGGTAGGTGGGGGGTGCCTCTATCCTGCAGGGATTCAAGTCGAAGAACAGAATGTAACGGTAAAAATTTCTCCAGAAAATTGGCGTACCATATTTTGTCAAGGCCGATCATTTCCAACATTCCATTATGACGGGAATTTGACCAACCTTCAGATTACTCTTCCCGAAGAAACTTCAGAAACGAATAACGATAAAATCGAGGGTCCAAAAATAGTATCAACGCTTAACTCAGACCGCCTTTCACTTTTATTACAAAGTAAAGGAATACCTGTTGTGAACCAACCCGTTGTAACGCTGAGTCCGAATTATTCTAATTGGCCGTCCCAGTTCTTAGAGCCAAATAGTCCTCGTTCATCATGGCCTTACCTTGTGCTTACCTCTCCTTTTGCAGCCCGCTGTGCAGTTGAAATCTCTCAAAAGAATAAGGACATAAAACGCATTCAATGGATGGCAATTGGTGAAGGAACCGCTCGTGCTTGTTTCCGATTAGGAGTGACAGTATCAGTATGTGCTCAAGCAAGAAACTCCAAAGAGTTCGCGAAATTCATTATTGAAAAAATTCCCAGAAGCACCCCTCTTTTGTTACCTCGATCTGATGTTGCTCCATCGTTCTTGAATGACGTACTCACTTCGGAAGGCTATGATGTCAGCGTGTGGACTGGCTATGAAAATCAAATGAAATCCGTTTCGACGGTCGATATCGAATCAGAGAAAGACACTCTTCTTCTCTCCTCTTCCTCTTCAGCGAGGTCATGGGTTGAGAATGGTTTACCAATACCAACAAATATACTGTGCATGGGACAAAGCACAAAGGAACATATCGAAACACTTCCACAATTTTCACAATCCGTTGTGGAAGTGCTAGATGGACCCACTGCAGAATTTATATCCAAATGGTGGAACAAAAGGGGTGAGATCGATGCAAATACGACCGAGAATTAACCGTTGGACTCAATCCAGGCGAGACCTCATCTTTGGGACCTCGATTTCACAATCACTCGTTCAACCTCACTTCGTTGTAGCGGGTGAACAGATTAACCAGCCCATCGATGGAATGCCAGGTATACACCGGCAATCGGTCGATGTTCTACTCGAAACGATTTCCAATGACATCTCCATTGGCCTGAACGCTCACATGCTATTCGCAGTGATCGAATCTGATCATAAAGATGCAATGGCAACTATTGCATCAGATTCTCAAATGCATGGTATACAAGCTGTTCGAAAATTACGAGAACGTTTTGGTGATCAGATTGTTTTGTTCACGGACGTTTGTTTGTGTACTGCAACAGATCACGGCCATTGTGGTCTAATTTTGGATGAGCACATCAACAATGACCAGAGTGTGCAACGCTTGGTTGAGATTGCATTAGCAAATGCAGAAGCAGGCGTAGATTATGTTTCAGTTTCAGATATGATGGATGGCCGAGTTTCGGCTATCAGAGATGCTTTTGAGTCACGCGGATTCCATTCCACAGGAGTGCTATCCTACGCTGTCAAATATGCCTCCTCTTTTTATGGGCCATTCAGAGACGCAGCATCTTCAGCCCCAACATTTGGCGACCGTAGAAGCCATCAAATGGATATCCGATCAGGGTACTCCGAGGCAATCTTTGAGGCGAAGTCTGACGAATCTGAAGGCGCAGATGTCATTATGGTTAAGCCAGGTTTACCTTATCTCGACGTTCTTCGTCAAGTTGCGGACTCGGTCAATCGTCCGGTCGCTGTCTACAATGTGAGTGGCGAGTATACAATGGTCATGAAGGCCAACCAAGAGAATGATCAATGTGGAACTATGGTTTGTGAGATATTACATGCCTTCAAAAGAGCGGGTGCTGACATCATTGTATCCTACCATGCTCGGGATGCAATTAGTCAACAATGGGTTGAATGAGGTTTAACAATGGATCGTTCCCTGTCAAATGAACTTCATACTGAAGCTTCAGTACATCTTGTAGGTGGAGTAAATTCTCCCGTTCGGGCATTTAAATCAGTACATGGAAACCCGATATATTTTGAAAAAGCCTCTGGTGCGATTGTGACTGATGTCGATGGTAATGAACTTGTAGACTTCGTTCAATCATGGGGTCCATTGATTCACGGACATGCTCATCCGAGCATCATCCAAACAGTATCTGAAAAAATGCAGAATGGTACTTCTTTTGGAGCACCCCATCTTGGAGAGATTGAACTCGCAAAACACGTAAAAAAGCGCTTCAAGCACATGGATAAAGTTCGATTTGTTTCTTCAGGAACCGAGGCTGTCATGAGTGCAGTCCGTCTTGCAAGAGGTTACACAAATCGTGATATTCTGATTAAGTTCGAGGGCTGTTACCATGGCCACGTCGATTCTTTGATGGTAAGTTCAGGCAGTGGTTTAGCCACATTTGGTATTGCCAGCAGCCCAGGAATTCCTGCACAGACTGTAGCTACAACCCTCATAGCACCACTAAATGATATCGAAGCAGTGGAGTATCTTTTCCAAGAACATGGTGATGAAATCGCAGCCATTGTTATCGAGCCCCTACCCGCGAACAACGGATTGTTGATACAATCGACGGAATTTCTACAGAATCTAAGAACCCTTTGTGATGCACACGGAGCACTCCTTATTTTTGATGAGGTCATTAGTGGTTTTCGATTCAAAGATGGAAGTTATGGTGATCTTTGTGGTATTGTTCCTGACATAACTGCTCTTGGAAAAGTCATAGGAGGAGGCTTACCAGTTGGAGCCTATGGTGCTCGTGATGAAATCATGCAACACCTTTCTCCACTAGGGCCCGTATATCAGGCTGGTACACTTTCAGGTAATCCTTTGGCGATGGCAGCAGGACTGCGAACTCTTGAATTGCTCAATGATGAAGCCTATGATCAATTAGAACGCCTTGGTGCACTCTTGGAAGAAAAGGTACAACATGTTCTTGAAAAACATAACATGCCGATGAGGCTCGTGCGATTAGGCAGTCTATTCTGGTTTTCACCTGGATCTCAATCTCCACCGAGCCGTTCTGATATGATTCCAAAGGATGCTGCAACACTCTACGCTGATGTACATCACGGATTACTTCAACGTGGATACATGCTCGCTCCTTCGGCCTATGAAATAGGTTTCATAGCCACTGCTCACGAAGAGCATCACATCACAGGCATGGTCGATGCACTTGATGATGTACTTCTCGCAATGAGGGATTGACATGAACGGTAGAGAACGCATTTTGGGGGCATTAAATCTCCAACCAGTCGATCAAACTCCTGTTTGGTTCATGAGGCAAGCAGGGCGCCATCTGCCTGAATATAGGAAAATTGCTGCTGAACATTCATTCTGGGAGCGCTGTCAAGATGTTGACCTTTGCACGGAGATAACGCTTCAACCAATCAATCGATACAAGAAATTAGATGCTACAATTGTCTTTAGTGATATTCTCACTCCATTGCCAGGTCTTGGATACGATGTTGAATACGGGGGAGGTATTCGAATTAGTGATTTTGAACTCTCAGATGTTGATGATTGGATATCATTCTCAGCGAGAAAGCATGCTCCTTGGGCAGCGGACGGTATCAAAGCTGTAGGGGAGCACACCGGTGACAGTCTTGCACGTCTTGGCTTTGCAGGTTGCCCATGGACCATTTGCATGTACCTGCTCTCTGGAGGGACCGGAGACAAAGATTTTCACAATGCTCGAGCAAAGATATTTTCAGATCCTGAATCAGCTAAACGGATGTTGATGTCTATGGGGGAAATAGTAGGTGAACTCTTGGCTGACCAAGTGAATCATGGAGGAGCAGATGCAGTGCAATTGTTTGATACATGGGCGGGTTTGTTATCACCTACAACATATCGAGAGTTAGCAATGCCTGCAACTCAACGAGCCATAGATGTCTTCAAAGAGAAAACACAAAATCACGTCCCTATCATTCATTATGCGAAGGGTTCAGGTCATCTCCACTCTTGTATCCGTGAATTCGATATTAAGGCGATATCTCTCGATTGGCGAGACGACCTTTCTCAAAATCGTCAACAATTTGGAAACGATATTGCGTTCCAAGGAAATCTCGATCCATCGTACATGCATGGGTCAGTCGAAACAGCAAAAAAGGCTACATTAGATGTCCTAGCTGCAGCTGGCGAGAAGCCAGGACACATCTTCAATCTCGGCCATGGATTCGCTCCATCAGCAAAAATCGATTGTGTGGAAGCAGTATTGAGAACAATCACAGAGGGATGAGAATGCGTCAACTGATGATTGACATGGTGTATCGCATTCAAGACGAAATTTGTGAGGCATTATGTCTTATTGATGAAACAAATTACAGAGAAGACATTTGGGAAAGAGAAGAGGGAGGCGGAGGACGCAGCAGAGTCTTCTCAGAAGGTTTAGTTTTCGAAAAAGCAGGAGTCAATGTAAGTGTTGTTTATGGAACACTCGAACCTGAAGCAGCCAAAGCCATGGGCGGTGGGCACCTCCTTGCTGATGAGGATCTCGATTTTTTCGCAACAGGAGTTAGTTTGGTTCTTCATCCCAAGAATCCAATGGCTCCAACGGTCCATGCTAATTATCGGTATTTTGAACGAGGTAATGGGGAAAAGGAAGGCAGTTGGTGGTTTGGTGGAGGTGCGGATCTTACTCCAAGTTACCTTTTTGAAGAGGACGCAATCCATTTTCATTCAACATTAAAACAGGTCTGTGACCGACATGATGTTGCAAATTATACCAAGTTCAAGGACTGGTGTGATGATTATTTCCATATTCCTCATCGCCAGGAGGCTCGTGGACTAGGAGGTATATTCTTTGATGATCTTCGAAGTCATGGGAAAGAAGCATGTTTCGCCTTTGTTACGGATTGTGCTGAATCGTTTTTAGAGTCGTACATTCCTATTCTCGAACGTAGAAAAGACATCGAATACGATAAACATCACAAGGACTGGCAACAGGTTCGTCGCGGGAGATATGTTGAGTTCAATCTTGTTTATGATAGAGGCACAACCTTTGGCTTGAAGACAAATGGCAGAATCGAGAGCATACTGATGTCCCTCCCGCTTACGGCACGATGGGAATATTGTCATGAAGTCAAACCCAACAGCGAGGAAGAACGTATGCAAACCTTGCTGAAGAATCCAATCAACTGGATTAAGTGAGGAATGCGTACAATGTACTCGGAAGATGAATGGATTCGACATGGTGACGAATTACGTCGCCCCTTCTCGGTTCCAGACGGTTTCAGTTCCTCCGAACATGTCGTCATAGTAGGCGGCGGCCTCTCTGGATTGACAATAGCCTATCGTTTGGCTTCCAAGCGACCTGACCTACAGGTGACTGTTGTTGAATCAAAAAGCACATTCGGAGGTGTTATTGATACCTGGAAAGAAGGTGAGTGGGTGTGCGATGTTGCAGTGAATGCTACGCGCAGCCATCCTTCAGTTTGGAGATTGATAGAAGATCTTGATTTGGGCAAAGAGTTCTCTCAATCGAATCCTCTAGCACGTAAAAGATGGATTCACATTGATGGAAAGCAACACCAACTTTCATGGAAGACTGCGTTTAAGATTGGCCTCCTTCGTCTACGACGCTCCATGCTTGATGCTCGTAAAGGAAGTCGCTCCGTGGCCGAGGTTCTTCCAAATGAACAAATTGCTGATGCTATGACGCTTGGTATCGTGAACGATGTGGCTGAAAATGTCGATGCTGATTTCTTATTTCCATCATTAACAAAATTTGGAATGAACCCTCCTATCAAATGGTCGAAGTTGAAAAAGAAAATACGGATGACATATCCACTTTTCACACCTCGAAAAGGTGCTGTAGCCTCATTGTCTGGCGGAATGAAAACGCTCATTGACAAATTGGTTTCAATTCTTGAAGCAATGTCAAATGTATCACTCAAAACCGATTCTCATGCATCTTCTCCAGAAGATGTAGCCTCTCAATACAATGTCTCACAATCCTCGGTAATTTGGACGGTTCCTTCTGGTCCAAAAGATGCCTTCACGTCTCTATCGGTCTATGCCATTGGTTATCGTAACGAAGACGTCTCTCATATTCCAACTGGCTATGGGACCCTTATTCCAGATTCGAACATACCCATTAGTGGAATTCTTCATGAAAGCGATGTTCATTCATCTCAACGAGCACCAGAAGGAAATCGAATGTTTCGACTCATGATACCTGCTTCAAGATGGAACGGAGACTCAATGGAAATTCTAGATTCTGCTCGGAATCTTATTTCACCCCATGAGCCAGTAATGTTCCAGCATATTGGGGATAGGCACATTCCATCGTATTCACCCGGGTACATGGCTTCCCTGTCGAAGGAAACGTACGCTTATGTTCGGGCTGGTTGGGGTTTTTCAGGAGTTTCAATCACGCATGTAATCTCAGAGGCCGAGCGTTTAGCAGATTTGATTTAGGCTGATGCGGGTTGGAATGTTTTGTCAATTAACGCTCCTAAGCCTTTGATCCATTCACTATTATCATTGAGGCAGCCAATAACTGTGAGCTCTTCTCCCCCAAGTTCGTAGAAGTGTTCGCGTATACCTATGTCAAGTTCTTCAAGTGTCTCCAATCCATCTGCGAGGAATGCTGGTGCGACGATGGCTAACTTTTTCACGCCTCTTTTCACGAGTTCCTCTACCTTGTTCACAGTCGATGGTTCGAGCCATTTTACAGGACCTAATCGGCTTTGATAACTTAGAGACCATTCATCTATTTCGAGTCCAAGTTTTGCAACCACCGATAGTGTTGTTTCCATGCAATGGTGGGCGTAGCATAATTGATTAGCATCACATTTTATAGAACAACAATCATCGGTTTTCTGACAGTGTTTTTTAGACTTATCAATCCTCTTTACATGGGATATTGGTAGGCCATGATAGGAAAACAAAAGGTGTGTGTCTTTGTCAATGTGAGATTGTATTGAATTGGCTAAAGGAGTTGTATATTCTTCTTCAGTCTCAAAATGTTGCATCTCAAGAAGAGAGGGTGCCCAGTTCATTGCAGCGAGTTGCTTATGAGCGTGTTTTAGAGATGATTCAGTTGTTGCTTGAGCATAATGCGGGAACATCGGAAGCAAAAGGAGTTCATCAACACCCGCCGCTCGAAGCTTAGCTAGCCCAGCACTTATGCTCGGGTTGCCGTATCGCATGCTGAATTCAAATTCGGTATCATCAAACATTTCATTCAACGAGGTTGTTATTCGGCTAGAGTAAACACGAAGCGGAGAGCCTTCGTCCATCCATATCTTTTGATATAATGGGGTAATTTTCTTAGGACGTACTCGAAGGATAATGCCTCTAACTAAAAGGTGTCGAAGAGGTGCAGGGATATCGATTACATCCGGATCTAAAAGGAATTCTTTAAGGTATTTTTTTACGGAAGGTATCGTAGGTTCATCGGGTGTTCCTACGTTGATTAGAAGCACTCCCCGTTTGCCCATGTTAACTTCCTAACACGATTACTCTTAACCGTTTGTTAAAGGACAGTAATGGGCTTAGAAAAATTTCCTCATTCGACAAGCCCTCAACAGATACATTAGCCCAATAGAACCATTCTACGACAGCACTCTTCTGCATCGATATCACCATCAAGCAGAGTATTGAGTGCTTTTGTGAATGGAATATTAATTGATTGATCGATCGCTCGATCTCTAAACATACGAGCAGCACGAACGCCTTCAGCAACCATTGTCATTTCTTCAAGCGCATCTTCTAGGGACAATCCGGTACCAAGTTTTTCGCCCATAGACCTGTTTCTGCCAAATGGAGATGTCGATGTCACATACATGTCTCCAAGACCAGCCGGCCCAAATGCGACCTCTGCCTTTGCTCCTAAGAGTGGGAGAAGGATGCATCCTTCCTTGAATCCAGCACTAAAAATAGCAGCCTTGAGATTGTCACCACCAAGTGTACCTGTTGTCTTCAAACCATCAACAAGTCCACAAGCAAGTGCGAC
>CEQX01356421.1_pt1 | contig 29530 bp, 28 predicted proteins | sample 356261 | NCBI WGS metagenome assembly CEQX01 (sample SAMEA2621076, study PRJEB7988) | marine metagenome | isolation source: saline water (ENVO:00002010), including | reverse complement strand
TCTTTTCTAACACCTTATGAGTTCCTCGAATTTGTCGCTAAATTGCGAACCGTAGAAGAAATTCATGGGCATGTTGAACACTGGATTGAATGGTTTGGGCTCGAAGAAAAACGAGATACAATGTGCAAGGACTTGTCGAAAGGCCAACGGCAGAAGGTTATGCTCGCTGCTGCTTTTATCCACAAACCAAAGTTACTTTTTCTCGACGAGCCATTCGCAAATCTTGATCCGATTTATCAACGTAAGTGCAGACAGTGGCTTCTTGAGCATGTCAAAAACGGTGGAACCATTTTCCTGTGTTCACACGTACTGGAAATGGCTGAGCGAATGTGCAACAGAATGGCGATTATTAACAATGGCAAAGTGCTGGCTGCAGGGACTGTTAAAGGTCTGAAACAAGCCGATGAAGAAACACTTGAAGACGTCTTTATCCGGTTGGTTGGACGATCGATTGAAGATGTCGAACGTCTTTCTGATGAAGGCGTCAAAGACGAGGATTTCGAGGAGGAGTGAACGTGCCTGGAGTGAGCGTTATATCTCGAGACTGGGATGAAGTCACCGATACAGTTCATGGAGATTCCCAAGCATTAGGAACCAGTGCCCATGACCAATTTTTACATGAGCCTTTGCGGGGATGGTATGCGTTTTCTGCTACCTTTCGAGTGATGTTCAAAGAAGAGGGAAGGAAAAGCCTTGAGTTCGCTAAAAAACGCCAAATGGTACTTTTTCCTTTACTCCTTACTTTAGTGACCGCTATTACTACCATTGGCCTGCAATTTCTTGTTGGAGATTCTTCAGCGCAAGTATCTGATATTGATTCAAAGACATTTACTTGGCAAGAATTACGCTTCGCTTTACATCTACCTTTGCTGATGTTTAGCCTTGGAATGGGAACTTTTGCCTTCATGGGCCACGACGCCATCGTACACAGGGCGGGAACAAAAAATTACCTTTTAGCGTCACCAGCATTACAACCACTACCGAACTCAGTAGCCCATTTTGCATACTTTGTCAAGGATCTATCGTTCTATGTAATGCTCATCCTGTCTCCAGTTGTTGCAGGAATGGCGGTTGGGATTTTGCTTGAAGGAATTGCAGGAATCTCAACACCTCTTGAATGGTCAAGCCTTCCTTGGACATGGTTATCGATGATAATCACGCTCGCTCAAGGTCTCGCTCTTGCCTTCTTAGCGTCGGCTCTGTGGATGCGTGGCCGACCTTTCACCATCCTCGGACCTGTATTGATCGTCGCACTTGGCGTTTCGATTGGACTGGGTAAATTGGACATTGAATCTATGCTATGGGGATTAGGGGTTCAAGGCTCTCAAAATCTTTTCACCGCCGTAATTGCATTGATGGCAAGTCTTGGAGTTGGAATAATCTCATCGGCCTTAATCATCGATGATTTCGATGTATCTGTGGTCGAACGAGCAGAACTTTTCACCCCTATTTACAACCGTTTAGGATTTCTTGGAAAAGGTGAAATTCGGTTAATTGTAGCCAAAGAATTTGTCGATCTTGTACGTTCAGGTTCGATAAAAAAGATGACTGTATCGTATGCTATTCCACTTCTGGTTCTTCTCGGAATGGCTTGGCTTGTCGATTTTGCAGAAGCGCCTATTCCAATCAACCTCCTTTCGTATGCACCCTTCCTCGGATTCTTTGGATTCAACTTCTATTCTTGGCTTACCATTCTCGATTCACCCGAATTTATGAACGGATTACCGCTGAGAGTACCCCAGCTGATTCGAGCAAAAGTCGTCGTGTATTTTCTCGCTACATCGTGGATTTCCCTGATTTTCATTATTCTCATGGCATGGAGACTTGATGAATGGGGAGCATTACCTACGAGTATAATTGTCATGTTTGCAAATTCGATTTACATTGTTGCCCTCACTGCGTTTTTGATGGGCCTACGCCCCAACAAAGCAATTTTTGATGCTTCAATCATGATTTGGTTTTGGATTGGAACCGTCATTCCTTTGTTGCTGTTATTCTTACTTTCATTCACGCAAGGTGACGTGTCCTTGTATGGCAATTGGTGGGAACGGGCCTCTCAAGAAGGTTTAGCTGCGACCGCAACGATGTATGACCAGAGCATGGTCGAACAAGGCTACAAAGGCATGATTGCTGTTTCTGTAGGATTGATACTTGCCTCTGGATTACTATGGAAATTGATGGATCGCCGATGGGGCCGTGCTGAGTTTTCAAATTGAAGCCCATTCCAAAAGATTGGAGGTATCTTGATGAGCGTTCGACTCCGCGCATCAAGCATGGCCCGAGTCGTTGCTGTTTGCGGTATGCCGGGTTCTGGCAAGGGGGAGTTTGCGCAAGTTCTCTCTGAACACAACATTCCAGTTCTTTCGATGGGAGATATGGTTCGTGCAGAAGTTCGACGTTTGAAACTTGATGAAAGCCCAGGGATATTCGGTGAAATCGCGGCCCAATTACGTGCTGAACATGGAGAAGATGTGCTCGCAGTACGCTTAGCAGATGCTGTTGATTCACACCTTGAAAGCCATCCAATAGTCTTGATTGAAGGGATGCGTGGAACGGCAGAAAGAATTGTCTTTGATGAGCGCTGGAGAGAAAATTTCTACTCGCTCGCAGTTGTTGCATCCGCTGATGTACGATTTACACGAATTCAAAATCGCGGACGCTCCGAAGATGGTGACCGTCAGGCGTTTGAGATACGAGATACCCGTGAACGAGGATGGGGATTAGAGCAAATCATCGATGAATCTGATTTTGTCATCAACAATAACGTTGACCTCGATACATTTCGCCAGTCATGTAGTGCTTGGCTTGAAGCTTTCTCAAACCAAGATTAATCACTCCTTTGAAAAGGGCGTTGGATGGTGAATGTATTTGAGCCGCAGGGTGGCGATTTTAGGGGTGTTTTTCACCCAAGTGTTATAGTCGGCCATAGCCTGTGATAAATTGCTTCGGCAGAGGGTGCACGTATGGCGAGAAAACAAAACAAAGGTGGAGGCAAGCGTCAAAGGGCAAAGCAACGCGCCCAATACGATGAACTCGACAAGTATCCTGTCATGCCTCCACACGCTTTTGCACGCATCGTTCGTGACAAACAAACTCTCAACATTATCTACCAAATCATTGAGCCCCCAATGACCAAAAAAGAACAAGAATACCGAGACGAAATTCTCGATATTTTTATCCGCTCACTGACAGCAAATATTGAGGAAATTGACGCAAATCCTGAAGCATACATACGCACTGCTATGGACAAGGTCATCAAATCATACGGTATGAAAATCAATAAAAAATCAAAATCGAAGATCTTCTATTATCTCCGACGCGACCTGATTGGATACGGGCAAATGGATGTTCTCATGAACGACATTAACGTCGAAGACATCTCTTTGGATGGAACCGGTGTGCCTATTTTCGCTTATCATCGAAAATTCGAATCCGTTGAGACGACATGTGTTTGGAACACCGATGATGAATTGGAATCGTATGTCATCAAATTGGCCCAACGATGTGGAAAACACATTTCCGTTGCTGACCCACTGCTTGACGCGACCCTTATGGATGGTTCAAGAATTGTCATGAAACTCGGTCATGAAATCTCAACACGTGGTTCAGCATTCTGTATTCGACGATTCAAAGACGACCCGTTCTCACCTGCAGATATTGTCGCTTTCCGCACAATGTCCTCGCTCATGGTAGCCTATCTTTGGATTGGATTCCAAAATGAAGTCCCAATGTTGTTTGTCGGAGGAACTGCATCCGGCAAGACGACAACACTGAACGCAATGTGTATTTTCATACCATGGCAAATGAAAATTGTCTCCATCGAATCAACACGTGAAGTGAACATCCCTCAACCAAACTGGGTTCCTGGTTTGACTCGACAAGGTTTCGGAGGAGAGTCAACAGAGGGTGTTATTGGTGAGTTCGAGTTGCTCAAGGCAGCACTTCGTGAGCGGCCAGAATACATCATTGTTGGTGAGATACGTGGTGCAGAAGCCTACGTTCTGTTCCAAGCCATGGCAACAGGTCACTGTGCATATTCAACTGTTCACGCAGACTCCGTTCCCTCACTTGTCCACCGATTAGAAAACAAACCAATTGATATCCCGCGTGTTCTTTTACCAGCACTGGAAGCCTGTTCTATTCAAATTCAGACCCGTATCAACGGAAAGCGTGTTCGTAGAACGAAGCAACTGGTAGAGATTGTCGGAATTGACCCGAACTCACTGGAAATCATTACCAATGAAGTATTCCGTTGGGATGTTAATACCGATGACTTCATCTTTAGCGGCAAGTCGTATGTTTTGGAAAAAATCATGGTTAAACTCAATTATTCTCAAGACGATATGCGCCGAGAATTGCGCACACGTAAGCGGATTTTGGAGTGGATGGTTCTGAACGACATCCGAAAAGCTGACCAAGTGTCTCAAATTGTAACTGAATACTATGTGCGACCAACTGAAATTTTGGCACGTGTTGATGGACTTCGTTGAAAGCAATACATGGAAGTGAAGCAATGGACTTGACCACATGGCAGAGGATATGTAACCGCATCCTCGGTCGTTTACTCCGTAAGCGCGCTCGCCGTGACAAAGAATTGTCTGAAAGCCTTGTCAAAGGTTCAATGCCGATGATGCCTGAAGTCTACCTCGCTACTGCGATTATGACGACGATTGCCATCACACTCATCTCTTGGGCTTTCGTATCGCTCTTCTTCATCCCAGACATTGGAATCATTGCGTATTGGGAAGGCATACAAGATGCATCAACTGTGAACTATTGCTTCGAATGGGAGTATTGGAATCAAGATTTAATCGATCCATCCAAACCTGGTAATGGTTGTGATGGATTCGCATACCAAGTATTCCCGCCATTCCTCAAAGTTCTCATCGTTGCCATTGGTGGCCTCGTCGTTCCTTACTTCGCTTTTACTTACAACAAAAACGGAGCAAAACGAGAAGCTGCTCGACGTGGAGACATGATTGAAAAATACCTTCCTTACGCTGCATCATACACTGCTGCAATGTCTGCAGCAAATGCAACACCATCCAAGATTTTTAGATCTCTTGCCATGAATAAGGAAATCTATGGAGACGTTGCAGATGATGCTGCCATGGTCTACCGGGACGTGACTCTTTTGGGTTATGACCTGATTACGGCGATGAAGATGAGTGTCGATCGTGCTGCATCTGTGTGGTTAACTGAGTTCTTCCAAGGGATGGTTGGTACGCTGACTGCTGGTGGTCAATTGAAATTGTATTTCCTAAATCGCGCTGAACACTACATGCGTGAGAACAGAACACGTCTCCAGATGTTCTTGGAATCAATCGCTTTACTGGCAGAATCCTACATTGTTGTTGCAGTCGCAATGCCTCTGTTTTTGATTGTCATGCTGGTCATTATGTTCTGGGTTTCCGGTTCCGGTGCGCAGATGTCAGAGGGAATGTTGTATGGGATTGTTCTTGGCTTTGTTCCGATGATTCACATTGCTTATGCAGTATTAGTCTGGACCAGCAGTAAAGAACAAGAAATGTGAAGGGAGGTGAGGAAATGGCGCGTAAAAAGGAGAAAATCACCGTTAAACTTGACTTACCCAAGGACGATTCCACACTCACAAAACTCTACGCTATTCTCTTTGTGTCAATTCTTTTGGGATTATGTACTGCTACCGTTTGGGCTACAAATTCGGGTTTTATTCCAACGCAAAACGGTGAACCAATGTTTACCAATTTGTATTGCGGACTCACGGCCAAAGATTCACAAGGCAACTCAATTGGAGAACAATTCAATTCAAATGTCAAACCTGATTATTCTGCAAACCAGTCGTGTTCCATCCTGCAAGATGCTCCTGACAGAGTTGTTTGGGAAGGTGAAGAATGGAATTCGCTGACCAAGCAAGGGAAAAATTTCGATGTCCCCGGAGTTGACCCCCAACAAACAGGTGGGATTACGGTCTTGCAACCTTTGTGGTTGAATTGCAGTGTTACTGCCGATACTCAAACGGATTACATTGTAGCAATCCGCTCTCAAAGCGGTGATATCATGGGTAATCCGTATACCGGTACTACGGATACAGCAAATGATGATTGTAAAATTGAGATGAACTCTATACCTCCTGACACGCGCTATGAGTTGCTCGTCTTTTCCATGGAAGAAGGGAAGAGAATCTCTTCGTTTACCTTCGACATGACCGTTCACTATTACGACGGAATCCCTTCGAACATGAACAACATGTCGTTTTGGATAGGCCCTGAAGTTGAGTTAGGACCGAAATCGATTCGTCCGTTCATCTTCCTCAACTTCTTTGGAATGATGTTCTTCTTCTTCCTCTATCCGGCCTCTTTTTACTGGGAGCGTGTCGAAAACGCAAAGAATGAAGTTGAGGAAAAGTTCCCTGATTTCCTCCGAGACCTCGCTGAATACTGGAAGGGGGGTCTCTCGATGACGGTGGCCATTCAAACCCTTGCAACATCAGAATATGGGGCACTTAATGACGAAGTCAAGAAAATGTCCGACCAGTTGAGCTGGGGTATCAAATTTAGTGATGTTATCAAGCAGTTTGCCGAACGTGTAGGCACGCCTTTAGTTCAAAGAGCGATTGCACTGATTGCAGAAGCAGACCGGGCCGGTGGAAAGATTTCAGATATTCTTGTCACTGCAGCGAACGATTCACGTGAACTGAAGTTCCTTGAAGGTGAAAGACGACGAGCAATTGGATCATACATTGCGGTTATTTGGACTTCATACTTCGTTTTCCTTGGCGTTATTGTCACTCTTGCAGTTGTCTTTATTCCTGCTATCGCCGGCTCAAACTCCAGCGGTGAAGAAGGTGGTGACAGTGGCGGACAGACCATTGGAAACATGACAATTCGAAACATTGATCCGTTGTTTTTCCTAACTGTGTTCTATTATGGTGTCACGATGCAGGCTGTAGGAAACGGTACGATGGCGGGTCTGATGTCTACCGGAAGATTCTCCACAGGTTTCAAGCACTCAGGAATGATGATTTTGGTTGCCTTGCTCGTATTCAATTTCTTGGCATTTACGCCCAATTTAATTGGAATCACTGAAGTTCCTGGCCTCAATCCTTCATCGGGTACCTTCGTGCCCACGCCGTTGTTCCTTGGGTGATTGAATGCGTCATGACGAAGATGCTCAAGTTCACATCCTTGAGATGCTGACCTTGTTTTGGTTATTCTTCATGTCCGCAACTTTCCTCATTCGAATTGATGTCCCTGATGCACCCAGTGTAGCTCATGATGCAGCATTAGAGATTACCGGAAATGATGCTTTTCGATACGGCATGAGTTTAGAAGCCGAGGTATCGGGTGAAAACCGATTAAGTGAATTACTGCAAAACGGTGAACTTGATGACGCTTGCTTTCTGCTGCAAAATCAAATTGCTGCTGGAAAAGAAGCAAACTGTTGGTTAGCACAAAACAGTGGAACTTCCGCACCTTACGGCAATACCGGAACCCCTGCGGGAGAAACTGTCACTGTCCACCATCTTCTCGCTATTGATGAAAATTCTTGGACGGTAACACTGGATGTTTGGAATAGAGGAGGTGGTGCTTGATGCAGCTGAGAACACCTCAATTCGACCAAGACAGAGATACGGGACAGATGCTTCTTGCAACCGGTGTCGTGTTGCTAATGTCTTTACTTTCCATGGCCATTTTCGGAGTGAAAGTTGCAGGTTTGACAATGCCTTACGAAACTGCATCCGATGGAGTGCTCGTCACATCCTTAGAAGCTGTAGATGCGATTCCTGAACTAACAGAAGCTCGCACCCACTTATGGATAACTGGAGGACTTGAACCACTTGAAGCGGGAGAAACTGCATATCAAAGCGTCCATGATGACATACTTCACCATGGAGAAATCCGTGGCATCGAAATTAAAATAATCAATATGCATGTCAATGAAACATCGCCCACAACACTTCATTTCACCGGTGAATTGGGTATTTCTGATGGTTCAGCAATGCTAACAACTTCGATTTCCTTCGATGTCGTTCATGCTTAACGCCGTTGAACATGATCGTTCCAGGCAAGGTCTAACAGATGCTTAATTCGGTCAGTATCTTTACTCACCCTTGAAAGGTCAACAATAGGCCAAGATGCAATTTTTGCACGCTCAATCAATCCATCCTGGATTGCTCGAATTCGTTGAAAGGCAGCAAGATAGCGGTCTGGACGGCGAAATGAATGGGCGTCCCGAGAGCGAATCATCGAGCGGTGGCGATCCTCTTCACCTACGGCCATCACCAATCCAACTGCAATTCCACCTGCTTCACGCCAACTGCGCAGTAAGCGCTCACTCGGATTGATGTGAACCCCTTCAATCAACAAGTCAATACCTTCACGTCGAGCACGGTCAATGGTTGCGACAATACCCCCTTCAACGGCTTGACAGGTATCCAACCAATCGATGACTGGTTCTCCCGAACTACCGCGTGAGAACGATGATCTGTGGAGAGCTGGTTCCTTTCGCTCTTCGTCACAAGAGCGCATGATTTCTCGAACGGCATCAGTAGAAAGAAGTCGGGCAAAACCTATGTCCGCTGCAAGTTGAACTGAAGCGGTTGACTTTCCAGTTCCAGTTGCGCCGGCAATGACCAGCAGGCGTGGAGCACGGTCTGCAATGGTTCGAGCAGCCGCATCTGCCAAACCGACCTCTCGAGCCATACTGTATGCACAGAGAACTCGCTTCAAGATTCTTTTTACCAAGAATCAATACTTTTCCGTTCTTTGAAAGCAAGTCGGGTCAAGCGAATGCCTTTGAGGGGATAACCCTTGGAGCGGAATATGAGCGTAGAACAAATGTTGATTGACGGAAAATGGTGCGATGCCGAAGACGGTGCAACTGCGGAAATACTCAATCCTGCAACAAGCGAAGTTATGGCAACAACTCCCAAGGCGACACTCGGTGACGTTCATCGATGTGTCGACGCATCAAAAGCAGCGTTCAATGATTCGACTTGGAAGAATATGGACCCTGCTCAACGAGGTCGTATCCTCAATAAGATGGCACAAGAAACCTATGCAAAGGCAAAGGAACTCGCAGTCATCGAATCCAACAATAACGGTAAGACATTCAGGGAAGCACTCTCTGAAATTCGCTACGGTGCTTGGACGCTCGAATACTTCGCTGGACTGTCCGATAAAATCGAGGGGAGCACCATTCCAGTACCTGGAAACCGACTCAATTACACGCTACGTCAGCCACTTGGCGTAACCGTTCACATTATTCCTTGGAACTTTCCGCTCCAACTCGCCTTGCGCTCAATTGCACCTGCACTTGCGGCAGGTTGCACGGTGATCGCTAAGCCTGCATCTTGGACACCGCTTTCCCTACTTGCATGGGCGAAGGCAATGGATGAAGCAGAAGTTGGACTTCCTTCAGGAGTTCTTCAAGTGATTACGGGATCTGGTGGTTTGATCGGAGATGCTCTGGCAGGTCACAAAGGCGTTGATGGAATAGTTTTGACCGGCGGCGTTCCTACAGGTCAAACCGTTATGGCAAAGGCAAGTGAAAACCTAACTCCAGTTACTCTTGAACTCGGTGGAAAAGGTGCGAATATTGTCTTCCCAGATGCCAACCTTCGATACGCTGCAAAGGCGATTTGCTTTGGAATCTTCATGAACGCTGGACAGATGTGCTGGGCTGGCTCTCGACTTATTGTTCACGAAGATATACATGATGAATTAGTTGATGCAGTCGTAGCCGAAGTCAGCAAATGGAAAGTTGGCCCTGGAATGGAAGAAGGGGTCCGTATTGGAAGCCTTGTTCATCAAAACCATCGAGATGAAGTCATGGAAAAATTGGCTGCTGGACTCGCAATGGGTGGAGAAATCGCTTGTGGTGGTAACATCATTGAGGGGGATGGAGCATTCATGGAAGCAACTGTTGTTACTGGAGTCGATAAGGAAAATCTCCTGTTTAATGATGAATTATTCGGACCCATACTATCGGTTACAACCTTCAGCGAAGATGCTGAGGCATTATCTCTGGCGAATGATTCACCGTTCGGATTGTTGAACGGTATTTGGACGAATAATCTGAGTAGAGCACATTCAATGGCACGTGATTTAGAAAGTGGTATGGTCTCGATAAATGAATATCCAATCACATTCCCTCAAACTGCATTCACAGGTTGGAAAAAATCAGGTATCGGAGTCGAACAAAGTCAAGATGCAATGCGATTCTACACCAAGGTGAAGAACGTCAACATCAAACTTTGAGGTGAACAAATGAGCGTTGAATTCAGTGATATGAAACACGGAATACGACTCATTCGTTTCTCAGGACAATCTGCCACTCAATCCTTTTCTCGAGAATTTTTACCGATGATGGCAAAAGCGATTGACCAAGCTCTCGCTGAACCTAAAGTTCAGGCATTGGTCCTTACTGGAGAGGGAAAATTTTTCTCGGCAGGTGCGGATATTCATGCATTTGCTCAATCAATCAAAGACGGTGATGCACCGCAACTCATTCGAGATCTAACTGGAGTCCTCCACCCACTTTTGGTCCGAATGCGACAATCGCCTAAAATCACTATCGCAGCAATCAATGGTGCATGTGCGGGTGGAGGGCTCGGTTTAGCTCTGGCCTGTGATGCGAGAATCGCTTCTACAAAAGCCAAAATGGCTGCCTCGTATTCTGGCATGGGCTTGTCACCCGATGGCGGGACAACATGGCTTTTACCACGACTGGTTGGAGACCAAGTAAGCAGGAGATTCTTCTTTGAAAATGAGGTATGGGATGCTGAGCAGTGTATATCAGTTGGTGCTGTGGATGCTTTAGTCGAAGATGAACAACTTATCGACGCAGCAGTGAACATGGCCAAACGATGGAGTCAGTGGGGAAGCCACACAAAGGAAGCAACAAAGCACCTACTTGATGTGCAATCGACTCAAGATTTTGAAACACATCTTAAGCACGAACGAACACTGATTGAGGCAGCAGGTACAACTGAAGCATTCAGAGAAGGTGTAACCGCTTTTATTGAAAAGCGAAAACCTGATTTCAGTGAAAAATGAAACATTCTTCAGAAGTTTGAACATTATTCTGGCAACTCAGTTTCTTCTGCTTTTCCTGAAGACCAGTCGTAAATCCCCTTACCAGTTTTCTTACCCAAACGGCCTGCTGCAACTAACTTTTCCAAAAGAGGGTGTGGAGCATAAGCATCATCATTAAATGAAGATTGTAAGTTTTTGAGAATATCGCGTCGAACATCAAGACCTACGAGGTCGCTCAATGCAAGTGGTCCCATTGGGTGTTTGTATCCAAGGACCATTGCTGTATCAATGTCCTTGGCACTTGCAACACCATCTGCAAGCATTCGAATGGCTTCATTGCCAAGTGCAACACCAAGACGGCTTGTTGCAAATCCTGGAATATCTTTGACCAGTATGGTCGTTTTACCCATTGATGCACCCGCAGACTGAGCTGCTGCAATCGTCGCATCGCTGGTTAAATCATGGCGTACCAGTTCCAGTAATTTCATGATTGGGACTGGATTAAAGAAATGCATTCCAATGACGTTCTCTGGGCGGGAAGTGGCTGCAGCAATGTCAGCAATTGAGAGCGAAGAAGTGTTTGTTCCGAGGAGAGCATGTGGTGGTGCTAATCGATCAAGTTCCGTGAAAATTGAGTGCTTGAGTTCAGGGATTTCAGGAACCGCTTCAATGACGAGGTCTGCTTCAGCGACGGCATGAGCCATGTCATCAAATGAATACAGATTTTTCGACCATTCCTCTTTCTGTTCGATAGTGGTCTTGCCACGCGCTATACCTTTGTCCCAAAATGCGTCAATTCTTTGCATCCCTTTCTCGAGACCTTCGGGGAAAGCATCGAACAAATGAGTCTTCCAACCACTCTGAGCACATACTTGGGCAATGCCTGCACCCATTGTTCCCGCACCGATGACGGCTACACAGCGAATCTCCATAACACGGCCAATGCGTTCAACTTCATGATGCTTGCTTGGAAACAGGTTGCTTACTTTGGGCAAGCATCACTCCTCCAACGATTAAGAAGAACGCTAGAACAAGTGAAGCACCAAGTTTCTCATCAAGAAGAAGATATCCGCTTAATATTCCAAATATTGGAACCAAGTAGACATACAGTGCACTTTTCCCCGCACCGATTGACAAGATACCATCTGCGAACCAAACGTATGCGATTACAGTTGAGAAAACCGCGAGGAAAACCATGGATATCCAAGCATTAAACGATGGATAGGGGATACCGACCATCCATGTTTCAACAGCCATAATCGGAGTAAGCATGAGCAAACCAGCAACAGAAGACCAAACGGTCAATTGCAATGGTGAGAGGCAACGTTGCGAATCCTTTGCTGGTTCAGTCATTGCTTTTTTCATTTGAATTGTGTTACATGCCCAGGCAAAGGCAGCCCCAGCGATCAATATATCGCCAAGGGCTCGCTCAAAAAACGGAATATCGACGTTTGGAGAATACCAAAACAAAACACCTACACCTGCAATACCAAGTGCTATACCCAAACCTAATCTCCAATGCATGGCTTCTTTAAGGAAAATTATCGCCAATAAAGCTGTGAAGAAAGGGTTGAAAGTGATCATCAGCGAAGCATCACCCGCAGCTGTGTACCTCATACCGACCATGAAGAAAGCCTGATACAAACATGTTGAGAAAAAACCAATCCAGCCTACCCTTATCCATTCATCACGAGTTGGATAAATCCATTGTGAAGAGAATCGCAGATAAATAAGAAACAGTAAAACGGCCACGACATAGCGTATCCAAGATGCGGCAAAGGGTGCGACTTCTTGGGCAATTACTCGACCTGCTGGCCATCCCACACCCCATATTGCAACAACGAGAATTAATTTGACGTGGACCAAAATATGGTTCATTCAAACCGCTCCAATCCCAGTTGGAGCATTCGTGAGCGGGGCAAGCCAATTTCTGGTAGGCCAGCGGCAGGAGCATACTTTTTCAATCCCTCAATTCGAGAAACATAGAGGCCGTAACTTGCGATGTCTGTTGGATTATATGGAGTTGGAACGCCCATACGAGTAAGTGTGGCACAAGCAGCCTCAGTATACAACGGGAAAAGGTTCGTTGAGAAATGCATCCAAGTGGATACTCGAGTTGCGTCAACATTGTCAAGCGTGAGAAGATGTTCAAGCATGGAAACATCTGGATAGTTGACAGTTCGTATTGTCATCTCAACTTCGTTTGAAATATCTTCAGGCCACACAAACGGGTTGTATTTTGCCCAAATATCAGCAACTCGAATGTGTTCGAGCGATGCTTCATTCTCGATTGAGAACAAAGCGGAAGCGTAGTTCTCGTCGTCGACGGTGTCTGCGACTAAACCGGGAAGTGCGGCATAAAACGCTTCACACTTCTCAACGTCGAGACCATACAGTGATACTGGAATCATGGTAATCCCTCAGACCGGATTCAAGCGTCGGCACCGATACCAGATGCAATTTGGCTGGCGGACATAGGCTTGTTAGCAACCCATTCAAGTTTGAAGTATTCCTTGAGGTCTGCTTCGTCTTGTGCAGATGGTAATGCTGCCTCAATGTATGCGTCCCATTCTTCATCCGTTCCTTCAAAAATTGTTCCTTCCGTCGTGTATTTCTGACGCTTGTATGTGCCAATGGCGCGATTGAAGTTTTCGTGAGGTACGAAGAGTTTGACGCTGTCTTCAGACAAGTAGCCGTTCAACTTTGCGACTTCTTTCACGATTTCGTCGTGATAATGTCCACGAGCCTCTTCATTGAGAACTTCCTTATCGACTTCAAGGCCTGCATCGAGTTTCTTACGCTCATCCCAGCGTCCTTTGACACCCCAAACATACGACCAGTGAGCCGATGACGATGCGTCAACGCCAAACAAATCATGCGCAGTTGAGACCCACTTGTTGAAGTATCTCTGAAGCATATCAAGAGGAATGATTCCTGCCTTGATGACACGGCGTAATCCGTTCGAACCAGTTCCAAGATGGAATGATTCTTCTCTCAGCATTGGCCCCATAGATGCGGCCAGAGGCTTGAATGCAGAAGTTGAGAGCATACCAAGTTGGAACTTGCCATCTCGATCGACGAACATGGTATAACAGTAAAAGTCGAGCCAGTGCGTCATTGGTTGATTAAAAGCACCGAGCAATCGGTCACCGTCTTGTGCATTGCGTTCAAGCAGTTTCTGAGCTTCACGACGTCCTTGTTGTCCAAAGTAGGTCATGAGCAAGTAAGCCATCTGCCATCCATGTCGCTGTTCTTCAGCCATGATACGAGCGGCTGCATAGCGGTCGTAATCCGTAGGAGCCGATGCCAAAAGGTGGCGTTGTTGCTCGACAGAAGCGAATTCAGTGTCGCCTTGAACTGTAATCATACTCACCAAGGCATCACGCATACTTTGCTGAGGAACTTGCAATGAGCGCTCCCATTTTGGACGACCTTTGTAGTCGCCGTATTCGATGAGGTCACCAGCACGGTCCCAATCGAATTGAATCGAGAGGTCAAAGTCGCCGAGCCAGTCGGGGTTAAATCCAACCCGCACTTGCCATTCATTAAAGTTCGAAACCCAGTCTTCCCATGTATTTGGTAAGTTGTCCATGTTAACCCGATGTCACGCTCTACCTTATTGCCTTTGCGAACATGTTCGTATAGAAGTTCAGGGACTGCGTCTGCGTACTTCATCAGCAAAGGTATGGTGAATCGAAGATTCGATACGTTGTAACTGGGCAGAGAGTGTCGATTTTGCTACATCAAGAACAACTGATAACTGTGTTAATGAGATTCTTCGAGGTACGTCATAGTAACCTTCTTGCATCGCCGTATCAAAAACAAATCGTTGTCGTGGGGTAAGTAATCGATTTGACAAACCACGTGTCGACACTAAGCGATGCGGAATACCTTCATGATCAAAGCCAGAAAGCAAGTCTCGAACTTTTTCGCGAGCACAGGAGATAGTCCATTCAACCCAACCATCTCGGACTTCGAAGGGAGTTTGAGGAATAACACCCACCTTCAACAACGGTTTGAGAAACCCGCCGCCACCGGCGATAATATCGACAACAAAACTTTGCTTACCAAAACTCCGAACATCCTCGATACCTGAATGAGAAGATACCGTTTCAACAATCTCCTCGCTGCACGATGCACGAGCAGTGCCACGGCCTTTTTGAAGCGGCATATGTTCTTCAATACGAAGAACCGCAGAAGGATGACTGCGCGTCACATCACCGGCCCAATGCCCTTCAGGCAACCGGACCTCGATTCGAATTTGCTGCACGGCCATGGATGTGTGTCCCTGTTGACCCACTTGAAGGTCGCGAGAGAATCATATCGGACGAGTTGTTTGAATTTTTCGAACTGTTCCAGTTTCAACATCGATAACTTCGCCAAAGGTGGTTGTATGCGATTTACCAAGTATCGCTGCTGGAAGATAACCTTCACATACGCCAGAAGCTGCAAATATTGCGTTTTCACTCTTACACAGATCATGTGCTTCCCAAAGACGTGTGAGGTCGTCACCAACCATGTTCTCTGCTCGCGCCTCTTCTTCTGGAGAGCGAAAGACAAGGCGTCCTTCAAATACCCCGCCAAGACCACGAAGAGCAGTTGCCGAAATAACGCCTTCAGGAGCGGCACCTATACCCATTAACAAATCAAAAGGTCCATCGGGTTGTGCCGCCCAAATCGCAGCGGATACATCGCCGTCGCCCATAAGTTCAAGCTGTGCACCAGTGGCCCGAATTTCTTTGAACAAGGTTGCGTGTCTTTCTCGATCAAGCGCAACAACGCGCACCTCTGAAACGGCTTTATCGAGAGCCGAAGCAGTTTGTTCAAGATTGTATGCAACACCTCCGTCAAGACTGATGTGGCCCACAAGTTCAGAACCACCTGCAATTTTATCCATGTAACAATCTGGTGCGTGTAAAAGAGTACCACGAGGGGCAGCAGCGAGTACTGCTATGGAATTTGGAGAGTTTGAAGCGCAGTTATTCGTACATTCCAGCGGGTCTACGGCGATATCGATTTGTGGAGCACCGGGGACCCCGACCATGCTACCTATCTCCTCTCCGATGTAAAGCATAGGCGCTTCATCTCGTTCACCTTCACCGATGGCTACTCGGCCGTCAAATGGCACATTATCGAATGTTCGACGCATTGCCTCGACTGCGGCCTCGTCAGCCTTTTCTTTTTCACCGAGACCACGCCATGCCGCACTCGAAATTGCCGCTTGGTCTACGGCTTCTAAGAAGTGATGATAGAGGTCGCCGACGGTTCCCATAGATTACGACGGGCGCGCACCATCCATGAATGAAACGGTGTGTTCAAACGATTTCAATTACAGATTATTCTTCGGATTCAGTTTCACGGTTTCTCTTGCACGTATCGGCTTGACACGGCTCATGGGGTTCAGCATTACTTGTTGTGGCGAGAAGTGGATCCATCTGATCAAATGCTTCAAGCAGACTTGGTCCGCTCGCAAGATAATAGACGGAGCCTCTTCCATCTCGTGAATCCTCTGCGCTGGAATTGTTACTCGTAGCACACTCGCCGGTGCAACCATCGGCGAAGGCAACATAGACACGCCCTTCACGATCGATGTGCAAGTCATTGAAGTCCAGGAGGTTTCTATTTGAGCCGCCAATGTCTCGGCAATCACCAGAGTTGAGGCATATCGATCCTACTTGAACGGGGTCGTCAGTGACTCTTTGAGTATGAAAAATAGGATTCTCGTCAAGAGCATTCAGACTGTAAGTAATGTAGAGATGATAGGTTACATTATTCGGAGCATAGTGTGCGTTTCCATCCCAAGGGCTTCCATCGATATTTGCTTCACCAATCAATTCCGTATTTTCACTTCCCAGATACGTAATCGCGATTCTACCCGGATCACCTGCATCGGTTTGGGGGAATACCGTTGAAATAACACCTGCTGGCGAGATTCGAATGCTTTCTTGTTCCCAAGTTTCACCGGAATCGGTCGAACGAGACATGTAAACACCCTCATCGGCACCCGTCCAGACGTGATAGGCATTTGAAGCGGTATCTGCAGAGACCTCCGAGTTTTTACGTGGATAAGGAGTTCCTACATCTACACCCATCGACCTCTCAAACCATGAAAATCCATTGTCTTTTGATACAATAACGGTCGGAGTTTCAACCCGAGGAGTGACATAAACGGTTCCATCGGCAGCAGTAGAAATCGCACCATGTAATCCTCCATTGGTTGTAGCTAAACCGATAATCTGTCCACCTGCTTCAAAAGTAGCACCACCATCAAAACTGGTGAAACAGAATATTCCAGCCAATTTATTGTAGCAATAGTAAACAGCAGTTTCATAGAAGCTACCAGTGAGTGAACCAAGAGCGCCATAGCCCGAACTGGTCCAAGGGCCACTTGCCAGTTTTATGTGATCGTTGATTGGAGTTGTTCCAGAATCATGCGGATTTCCAAGCCATGAATTACCGTCGTCATCACTCCAACAAATCCATGATGTTTCAAGTCCAATCATTTGGACATTGAAGATACGGTCGGTTATTGGATCAACCCAGCCATAAGGATCACTGGTGGTTGGAGAGCACTGAACTGGATCTTGAGTTTCTTCCCATGCCTCTCCATAATCGCATGAACGCATAACCTTCTCCATAGCAATGAAAAATATGCACCCACTTGAGGTAATGCCAATGCTGGGTTCTTTGCCAGTTTCACCAACATCACTGAACTGGAACTCCATTTGAAGTGGTGGGACATTGGTATCATTACCGTATTTATCAGTGACAAAGGTTCGAACATCTTCAATTACTTCAACAACCGGCTCTTCAACAACCGTTTCGTTTCCGAAACATCCGGCTAAAGAAAAGGTAAGCATGAGGGCAACCATGTAAAGTGCCTTGACTCGCATGTTGTTCGCTACAAGCAATACAATAATGACTTTGCGATGGAGTGATTGGCTATTTACCGGCGAATCATTGAAGGGGTTTAGGCGGTTGTTCATAGATATGAAGGACTTTGTCTACTTTGATTACCCGCTTCCTGACAACCCCGACATACGCAATATTTGGGAGCAAATATCCACACTAAGACACGAGGTCTACGCTTCGGAATTGCAACAGTATCAGACAAATGCCGAGCAACAATTAGAAGATCCTGGACACCATTTTATCGTCTGTTTAGACGGAAAGAATATTGCAGGCTACATAAGTTTGAATCCTCCTGAAAAACAACCTTTCCGACTGAATTCCTATTTTTCTCAAGCCGCACTGGATGAAACAGTGTATGCACTGTGCGGAGAACGTCTCCACTCGACGTATGAAGTTCGAGCATTAACCGTATCTCGAGAGTACAGAGGACATCAAATTTCGACGCAACTCATGGCTGAAGCATTAAAATTCGTACTTCTCAATCAAGGAACCGACATCATCGCTATGGGCCACGCAAATGTCGCAGAGTTATACAAAAAAATAGGCATGGAAGTTTTCGAAGAGCATGGCGTTCAATATGGTGAGACCTATTACTATCCAATGTACCTTGACCCACAAAGAGCTCGAAAAAAGCATGCAGACAAAGTACTCGAAATCGAAGAAGAAGACGATGTATGTTATCACGGTGGTAAATCCTGGGACACTTCTAAATTTGATTTTAAAATACGTGACACTCTTGTAGTCGCCGATGTATTGGACAGCCCATTCCCACCATGCCCAGAAGCCCTGCATGTACTCCGTGAACAACTTGAGCGATGTTGTCAAGAATCACCGCCAACACAATGTGAGGAATTAATCGAAACAATTGCGAATACGCGAGACATTCATTCAAAGCATGTTGCCGTATCTTCAGGCTCATCTTCGCTGATGTTCTCCTTTTTACCGCAGCTGCTTACTCCACAATCAAAGGTTCTTGTTCTCTCTCCGATGTATGGAGAATACAGCCATATCCTCACCCATGTAATCGGATGCGAAATGACCAACTTTGTACTGCACAGAGACAACGGTTTTGTCATCAACGCAGATGAATTGGTAGACCAAGCCCGGCAGCATGATGCCGTTCTTTTGGTTAACCCAAACAGCCCTACAGGAGTTTATTGTGACACTCTCGGAGATATCGTGCATCGAATTCAAGATGAAAGCCAGTCATCCACTCGTTGCAGAATGATTTGGGTTGATGAAACATACATCGATTATATTCCTGAAGCCCTGTCACTTGAATCGCACGTAGCGGACATTCCAAGTTTGATCGTTTGCAAAAGCATGAGTAAATGTTACGCACTATCTGGATTACGTGTTGCTTATGCGGTCAGTCAAAAAATGACTGAATTACGCCGATTTATTCCACCGTGGGCTGTGAGTTTACCGGGTCAATTAGCAGCAGTTGCTGCTTTGAAGAATCCTACTTATTACAATGAACAATATGCAATCATCCATCAAGAGAGAATGATTTTGAGTGAAAAACTAAGAGAACAAAACTTCAGTGTATTGCCAGGGGTTGCGAATTTCATTTTGACATTCCTTCCAGAGGACACGTCCCATACCTCATCTAGCTTCATCGAAGCATGCAAAGAAAAGGGAGTGTTCATTCGTGATGCTCAAAACATGGGAGTAACACTGGGAGATAATTCTGTTCGTTTTGCAATTCGCTCAAGTGAAGAAAACCTACGTATCGTCGAATGTGTCAAAGAAGTTCTTGGACAACGGTGAAGTTCATTCTCCTTTGAATTTCTCAACAACAACGATATCTGATATCGATGTTCCCGGATATTGACCATGCTCGTCTTTTTCCATGGACTTCACCATGTCAAGTGCACACAATAATCCCGCACTTACACCAGTGAGTGCCTCCATTTCAATACCGGTTTTGTAATGCGCTGAAACCTCCACAGTACAGCGCAGCGAAGTGCCCTCCCAAGACCAGTTGACTCTACACCCCTCGAGAGGAATTGGATGGCAATGAGGTATGATTCGAGGCGTATCTTTTACCGCTTGAATGGCTGCTACAGTTGAAGCCTCGAGTACATCGCCTTTCTTGACTGTCTTGTTTTGTATAGATTGTGCGGTAAGGGGAGAGAGGTTGAGTAAACCAGTCGCTGTCGCTCGACGTTCAACAATTGGTTTAGAGCCGATTTCTACAATTCCTTCAATTTCTTTGTCCATTTTTCCAACTCCTTAACCAAGACCGGCTTTCCAAGACTCACCTTCACTGGTGACTTCTTTTTTCCATAGAGGTGCCTGCTTTTTGAGTTCATCGATGAGCCATTCACAGGCCAGGAATGCTTCTTTTCGATGGGGGCTTCCTACATGAATGGCAACGATTGGCTCTTGAGGTCCTACGCTACCTACTCGATGAGCCATAACAACAGCGAGAACGCCAAAAGTAGAAATTGCTTGTTCGGCCAATGTGTGTAGAACTGGCGTCAATTGCTCTTGCCAAGCATCAAATTCGAGACGGAGAACATCAGCATCGCCTTCTTTACCACGAGTGATTCCCAAAAATGAAACAACTGCGCCACACCCTTGAGTTGGTAATTTCGATTTCAAGGCAATATCATCGAGCATGTCTGCCGCCTCTTCGATGAGAATAAAGCCCGACATAGTCACACGAAGGGAACGCATCATTCAAACCTCACGCCTGTATGGATGTTGCAATGGGCGATGATTCTGCCATCCACATCATGGGCGCTGGGCTTTCTGGCCTTGCGGCTGCAACGGTGCTGGCCAAGGCAGGAAAAGAAGTCCACGTTCACGATATTCGTGACGATTCAGGAGCCCGATTTGATGGAGATTTTCAAGCACTTGAAAACTGGAGCATGGGGGTTGATTTCTTCGATCAGCTGAAAGAATGGGGGTTTGATTTATCCGAATTTAAAGCCACAGAATTCGATGTTGTTGATTTAATTCATCCCGACGATGAGATAACACAAGCTGTGACGCCTGGCGTTGCCTATCGAATTATCGAACGAGGAACCTCAAACCATACTATCGATCAGGGCTTCAAACGTCAAGCACTCGCTGCAGGCGCACAGATACATTACAAATCTCGAGTAAAAGAAGAAGATTGCACCATCATTGCGTGTGGGCCTAAAGGCACTTCTGCGGTTGCTTACGGCGAGATTTTCAAGACTGACCACCCAAATCACATCGGATTCCAATTGAATGACAAGTTAGCACCTGGCTCGTATTCTTACCTCATCATCATTGATGGAATTGGCTTAATCTGTACGTGCCTTTGGCGAAAACAAAAGAAAAGTGACCGTTTTCTCAACGAAACTATTGCATGGTATGAATCGCACTACCCGAATCTCAATCGTGTACCAATAAAACGTGTTGGAGGAAAAGGTGATTTTACAATCAACCGTAATTACAAGCAAGATGGACGATATTATGTTGGCGAATCAGGTGGACTTCAAGATTTCATGTGGGGATTTGGAATGCGTATGGCAGTCTGGTCAGGAGTTCTTGCAGCGAATGACATTCTTGGAAAGGGTGACTATGAAGCCGATGTACGAAAGCATTTGATGCCGTATGTTCGAACCAGTGTTGCCAACCGCTGGCTCATGAACAGGGTCGGAGATCGTACCTTCAAACGAATGTGCAAGGCTTGGATGAAAGACCAAAAGAAGCGCGGCGATGGACTGGTATGGATTGGAAAATTGTTCCGTCCCTCGCTTTTTAAATCTCTTTTGTACAAAATCGTAAATCCATTTATGCTCACGAAAGACCCTAAATCGATGGGGCGTGGCGTTCGAAGAATGCCATTCCGTAACGCACTCAAGCGGGATGTATGGGACCCCTCTGATGAAGCTGTAGCCATTGGCGAGCAATGGGATGAATTTAGACGCAAAGGTGCCAAAGTTTCGTTTGCTAAAGATACCGAAACCGAAAAATCATCGCAGAAATGAGAGGCGATTTGTTCTTAATGCGAATGCCCGTGGTAGGGGTATGAGCGACCTCTACGGACTCAAACTTGAACCCATGCCTAACCGACTCGTCAACTACGGCGTTACCACAAATGGTATCGCAGTTATCGAATTAGTCTCAGATTCTGCTGGCGCACCTCTTGAAGGACCAAATGACCGCTCTCCAAACACGTATACTCACGAAATGATGAGAGATATTGACTCGGCCATTGTCAGGGCTCGATTCGATGATGATGTTACATGTATTGTCTTGACCGGTAATGGAGCATCTTTCTTTTCTGCTGGAGCATCCATTCAGATGTTGAACAGCGTTACTCCCGGATTCAAATACAATTTCTGTCTTCACGCTAACGAAACCCTTTCCCGACTTGAACAAACATCAAAACTGGTTGTTTGCGCAATCAACGGTCACGCAGTTGGTGGCGGTCTTGAAATTGCTATGGCAGCAGATATCCGAATCGCTCGGAAGAATGCGGGTAAAGTCGGACTTCCTGAAATCAACCTCGGTGTCCTTGCTGGAACCGGTGGAACCGCTCGCCTGACACGACTTATTGGTAAGGCAATGGCACTTGAGATGATGGTTACCGGTGAACTGATGTCGTTTGAGGATGCGCATGGATGCAACCTCATCAACCATATTTGGGAAGGTTCTGCAGAAGATTTCCGCCGAGATATTCTCGACTGGTGCAGCCAATTCACACTTCCAAATAAGGCTGTTAAGGCTGTTGGAAACATCAAGCGTTCCTGCCAAACTGGCCCGGAGATTCCTTTCGAATATCACTTGGCTCTTGAGCGAGAACTACAAGCATCTCTGTTCAACAGCACTGACGCAAAGGAAGGTATTGCAGCATACGTCGAAAAGCGTGTTGCAAACTTTACCGGCCAGTGATTGAATGTCAATCTGGCATCAACGTTGGGCTGAAGGGCGTATTGGTTTTCACCGCTCTTTAACAAACCCCGCATTAACTGACCATTGGTCGAAACTTCAATTGGACCCGTCGACCCACGTATTGGTTCCACTGTGCGGTAAATCTCTCGACATGCACTGGCTTGCTCAACAAGGCCATATTGTCAATGGTGTAGAATTTGTAGAGAAAGCAGTCACGGAGTTCTTTGATGATTGGTCGAGAACACCTCAGAAGACCGTTCGAAAATTTGGAGAAAAGTTTAGCGCTGAAAACATCAACATGTATCTGGCTGATTTCTTCAAAGTTCAACCGGATGATGCACCGTTCTCTGCATGGTATGACCGAGCAGCATTGGTTGCGTTGCCTCCATCAATGCGAAAGCAATATGTCGAGCAACTGCGAGACCTCACGCTTCCCGGAGCAAAGGGTTTGATGGTAACTTTCGACTACCCAAAAGAGGAGATGAAAGGGCCACCATTCGCACTTTCCGATGAAGATGTAGAACTCTTTTTTGAGCCATTTTTTGATATTGAACGCCTGCAATTCACAGATTTGAAGGAAGAGGAAGACAGTGAATTGAGTCGTTGCAGTCTCTCGGTTTTTATGTTAAAACGACACTGAAGTTACAGAGTTCAAAGCCGTAGTCTTGAAGTCCTCATCGCGTTTCGCCCAAGTAAAGGTGAGATGATGTCGAAGTACAATGTCCCAGCAGATGTCCCCAATGATTTGATTGAAACGTATATCCAGAACATGGATGCAGCGACTGCTGGAACAGGTAAAATGAATCTCTTTGCCTGCGATCAAAAAATCGAACATTTGAATGATGATTTTTATGGAGCTGGAATACCGGCAACATCGAACGATCCAGGACACCTTTTTGAAATCGGGCAACGTTGCCATGACGCAGGTACAATCGGTGTTCTTGCAGGCCAACTTGGTCTCATTTCTCACTATGCACGTGATTATCCAGACCTGCCTTACCTGGTCAAGTTAAACTCGAAATCACATATGGTAAAAACAAACCAAAGAGACCCTATTTCTCAAGCTATGTGGGATATGGACGATGTCATGGCTCTCACCCATAACGGAATCAACGTTGTTGGAATTGGCTACACGATTTACATTGGCAGTGAATTTGAACACGAAATGCTTTCTGAGGCCGCTCAATTCATTCGACAGGCCCATGAACTTGGAATGATAGCTGTAGTCTGGATGTATCCGCGAGGGAAAGCTGTGGCTGATGAAAAGGACCCTCAATTGATCTCTGGTGCAGCAGGTGTTGCCGCATGCATTGGTGCTGATTTTGCTAAGGTCAATTATCCATCGGCCTTTGATGGTATGACACAACCTGAATCTCTTGCTGTAGCTGCAGAAGCGGCTGGCCGATGTGGAATAATCTGCTCCGGAGGAGGTTCACTCCCCGCTGATGAATTTTTACAACGACTCCATGAACAGATGACGGTCGGAAATTGTATGGGGGCTGCGACCGGACGTAACATTCACCAACGCGACACTGAAGCTGCTGTTCGCATGACTGCGGCTTGTCATGCCATTATCTGCGAAGGCGCTTCTGTCGAACAAGCAATGTCAATCTTTAATGGAAATTAAGATTTCATATCGGAGTTAAGGGTGGCCTAATTTTTATGCCGGTTTCACTTGGGTGAAGCATGCACTACTACTTCCCGGGAATGATTGTCGGCTTTATTCTTTTACAGACTGCCATCGTTGCACCTACCCTTTTCAAAAAATTAGATATCAAGGACTTCGGCACTGTCATACGCGCTCTTTGGCCGAAGTTTTTCATGTGGCTCACCGTATTTGGTGCCGCCACATTAGTCACGGTGTATTTTGATGACCATCCAAGTGTAGTCCATTACGTAATTGCTGGAGCTACAACCTTGTTTGCACTTACATGCTACCTCATAATCCCAGCAACAAATCGAGCTACAGACGAAGGAAATCAAAAACTCTTCAAAATACTGCATAAAGTAAGCGTATCTCTTACAGTAATCATCCTTTTAGCAAACATTGGCTACATCTTTGTGTGATCAAGCAATATCTCTTGATTTCACTGGTAAGATAGTGAATGCTCATGTTCCGACAGTGTAGTCATCAAGGTATGCGAGCTGTGCATCTGTGAGGACATCAATACTGAAACCAAGTGTCTCAAGTTTGGTAGAAGCCAAATCCTGATCTTGCTCTTTTGTGATGTCGTAGACTTCCTTGCCCATTGAAGTGCCTTCTTTTGCCAATCGGCAAAGGGAAAGGAATTGGTTTGCAAAGGACATATCCATCACTTCAGATGGGTGGCCCTCAGCAGCAGCAAGGTTGACGAGGCGCCCTCGTGCAAGAAGGAAAATTCGTCGACCATCAGGCATGAGGAATTCCTCATTATTTGCACGGATTGTTCGAACCGAAACCGCTCGTTCTTCAAGGTCAGTAATCTTGATTTCACAGTCATAGTGTCCTGTATTGGAAATAATTGCTCCGTCTTTCATCGAATCAAAATGAGGACCAAAAATGACGTCTTCCATTCCAGTAGCAGTGCAGAAAATATCGCCGACTTTCGCAGCTTCATCCATGGTCATGACGCTGAAACCTTCCATCACGGCTCGTAGAGCAGGAAGTGGGTCTACTTCTGTAATAATGACATTGGCACCCATTCCACGAGCACGCATTGCCAATCCGCTTCCGCAGTGGCCGTATCCTGCAACGACGAATGTCTTACCAGCAACCAAAACTGAGGTTGCCCGTAGAATACCATCGATTGTTGATTGACCTGTACCGTAAACATTGTCAAAGTCCCATTTCGTGACCGCATCGTTTACCGCAAGAACTGGATAACGGAGGTCGCCAGCAGCGGCCATTGCACGAAGTCTGTGAACTCCAGTGGTTGTTTCCTCAGTTCCACCAATGACGCCTGCAGCATACTCGGATTTTTCGCCATGAACTCGTACGATTAAATCAGCGCCGTCATCAAGAGTGAGTGTCGGTTTGAATTCAAGCGTGCGATCGATGCACCAATAGAAGTCATCGTTCGATTGACCGTGCCAAGCGTGAACAGAATAACCTTCAGAGGCGAGCCAAGCGGCGACATCATCTTGTGTTGAAAGAGGGTTGCATCCAGACCAGGATATTTCGGCACCTGCTGCTCGAATTGTTTCGATGAGGACTGCTGTTTCTTTGGTGACGTGAAGGCATCCCGCAACGCGCATTCCAGCAAGTGGTTTGGTGCGCTCAGCTTCTTCCTTAATCTTAGCCATAACAGGCATTCGTGCTCGTGCCCAGTCGACAAGAAGCGCACCTTGTTCGGCTAAACCTATGTCGCGGACGGTATAGTTCTCAGTCTTATCCAAGTTATCCATGGAGGCTCCAAATGCTCCCCCTTATTGAATCTCCCGTTAAGAGGGGATGGCCTTCGGTGAGCAAACTTGAGAAGTCAAATCTTCAAAGACTACGATTGTTGTTTGCACCGGTAGTGACGTTGCCATCGTTATCAATGATGATTGGTGTTCCTTCTTGCCATCCAGGGCAGTTTGAAGAAACCCAGTTTCGAGTAGCCCATTCGCAGATATCATAGCCTCCAGAAAGAATACCAGATCGCTTGATGTATCCGACTTTGACGATGTCTTTGTCCTTTGAAAGAACGTTACCGAGTTGTTGACTTGTGGTTCCGTGACGCATGGTACTGTTGATGTGCTCCAAAATCTCTGCGGTATTACGTGGCCTATCTCCTAAGAATTTCTTGATTTTCTCTCTGATTCTGGTTGTTTTCATGTGTTATTCCTCCTGTCATGAGGCCGAATCCCGTTAGGGAGTTGGGCCACTAAGACAGATGACCGAGGGTGCTCATATAACCCTTGCCGTATGTTTTGGTTGATAGTTACATTTGATACACAAAATGAGTGTTTTTTTCACACCTGAAAATGGGAATGTAAGTAAAAAGAAACTTTCTCCAGTGGAAATGTGTAACTAATTGTAACTAAATAGTGCAAAATGATGAAAGATTTATGAATAAGCGGCTATGTGCAAAGAACAAGGTGTCTTTTGATGTCAGGAGAAAGAATTCGAAGCGGTCACCAGCGTCGCGTTCTTAACTGGCTTTTGGATGGAGGTGGCACGGTTTCAGAGATTGCAGAGTCTCTCGAACTAAGAATGCCACATGCCTCACTTGCATTACGGCAACTTCGCGAACGAAACGAAGTGAGCAGGGACGAACAGGGGAGCATCCGTGGTGCGATCCATAGGCTCAATGAAGCAGGTAGACGACGTTTAACTCAAGACGCAGTTGCTCGCGCACGTTCACTCATCACCCAAATACCAACACAAGCTGATGCTGTCGTGCTCAGCCAAGACGGGCCTCATCTCTTACTTGGTTATGTAAAAAATCCGAATTCTCGACTCCTGCCTCTACCACATAGGGGCATATCGAATCAATCCGACGTACAGCCTTTTTCCAATGGAAGGAAAGGGGGGCGTTGGGCGGTTCAACGGGACGAGGCGATCCGATGGTATTCGCTTTCTGATTTTGAACCAACAAATCCCCCCGCTCAACAAAGTATGAGGGGCACGCTCGGAGACTGGTCCGGAGAGATTGACAGAATCGGAATAGTTCATGCAACTTTACTCGATTCAAGTCGCGAATGGTTGCTTAGCCCCGGCACTTGGTATATTGAGTCAGAAACTCCTCCCCAATTGCCAGATTCACTTCTGCAAGGAAAACATATGCTCGGAACTGCAAGCGGTACTGCAATTCAACTCTCTCCACAAATTGGAGTGCATGCACACCTTACACTCCAAGTCAATCGAACCATGGCAATGAATGCACTACGCAAAAATGCATTCGTATTCGAAGAGCGCCCGCAACAAACCTCAACCCGCCATTTACCGTATGGTGTTCTTTTCTACTGGCTGCGGATGCGACATCCTCGTTTAAGCCAAGAGAAGATTGTACAGAAACAGGAAAATCTTCGAGCTTTTCTGTCCAAGGGAATCAGCGCTCCCTCTATCGCAGTTCAACGACAATTACTCGCTGATTTTGGTGTTATCGAATGGAAGGATGGTGATACGTTAAGCAATTTCAATCTCTCAGGAATCTCGAATGCTGGCGCCATTGCCTTGTTTGAATGGTATTTCCAAAAGACAACTGCTGAATGCGTTGTAGAATGGCCTTACGCTGTCGATGAAAATCAGCGGATTCTTGAACGCATTCTCTCATCAGGCCGCTGTAGGATTCTTATCACATCCAGCGGCGATTATACTCCGCTCGCTTCTGCAACGTCTGTTCTACGGACTCGGAAAAAATTGCTTGAAGCTGATATTCGTCTTGGTCGTGGGAAAAATATCCCCCTCACTTTACTCCAATCATCTGATTCAGTTTCACAACAGAATGTGCATGAAGAGATGCCTGCAACCGCTCTTGAACTGTTAGAATCATGGAAAGGAGAGGAGGGTTTTGCGAGAGAAATTTTTACTGAAGTGGAACAGGATGTCGAGCGCCAAAAGAAAATATGGTTCGCACTCTCGAATTATCCACATGGTGATGAAAGCTGGGCAAACTTGAATGAAAGCGCATATCCATTGGCTGCATGGATTGCAACACCCCTCGAGCATCGAACATCAAGATGGATAAGGTTACGAACCATTTTACCGACTGGTTGGGCTGATTTATTACCAATTGAAAAGTGTGAAACTGCGACATTGATTAGTGCCATGCCCAAAGGATCATCGTATTGGAGCATTGAAGCATTGGAAAAGGTTCGTCAACGTTTTACAAAAAACATTGAGTCAATTGTTCGTTATGACTACTTCTTTGATGATGAATCTCTCGGCCCATGGATGTCGACTGCAGTGCTACTTTCTACCAGTCAGTTACCTGAAGAATTCAATCCAATGTTACTACGGGCATGTTCGCTTTGGGTTGATGCTCCACGCCTTTCCGAACAAGTACTTGAATCGCTGTTCCCACTTGGAATGCCGCTTTCCAATTATGTTGAAGAATGCCTCATCAAGTGTAAAGTAGCAGCGAAGGTGCACCCAAACGATTCTGTGTTCTATCTTTGGGGGGCGTTGCTCAAAGCTATGGAAACCAATGAACCTCTCGCTCCTGATTTCCTTCGTCGAATCATGTCCAAATTACCCTGCTCATGGTGGCGGGCATGGGCGAGTGAATGGTTACAAATTCAACTCTCATCGACATCAGGGCGAAGGTGGCTTGCAAAGAATCCGTTGCCTTGGCCGGCTATGTTAACTCGGCCTTCTGGCGAAAGAGGCGGTCTGCCTGCATGGCCAATTTCTTATCCGTCTGGAAGATTGAGTTTGGATGATGTATTGCACATACTTTTGATTGAGGACGGTGAAGGAAAACCGGCTCTACTCGACGTATATGACATGTTAGCAACTGTCGATCGACAAGAACCCGTGCATTACGGGAGAACACATCCACTGGTCGGATGGCTTGCACGCCCTGTAGAAACTTGGCCTGCAATGAGTTTAGATGTGCTCAAACAAGGTGAACCAGAAGTTGGCGCTTTACTGTATGCTCGTTCGTTCGCTTCAAAATTAGAATGATTCGATGATTTGAAAAGGGGTCGACCGGTGGAAGAAACGCCGTACCCGCAACATCTGGCAGAGCTACTGTGAAAATTGCTGTGAAGTCTGATACCAATGGTACGGTCCGCTATCGAAGACTGAAGTGACCCTTCGG
>CEQX01045762.1_pt1 | contig 29595 bp, 31 predicted proteins | sample 356261 | NCBI WGS metagenome assembly CEQX01 (sample SAMEA2621076, study PRJEB7988) | marine metagenome | isolation source: saline water (ENVO:00002010), including | reverse complement strand
CATGAGGGCTCATTAATACTTTGGATTCTTGCTATGAATGCATGGTTATTATCCTTTATCTTTTTTACAAATGTAAAAGATAAGGATTTTTTGATATCTGTTTTCTCTATTTCCTGTCAGGTAATTTTTGCTTTTTCCTTATTTACGCTCTATACGTCAAATCCATTTGAAAGAATATTGCCGATACCACCATTAAATGGCGCTGATCTTAATCCTTCACTCCAAGATATTGCCTTTACCGTCCACCCGCCATTACTTTATTTTGGCTACTCTGGGCTTCTTATTCCTTTTGCCATTGCGGTTTCCGCCATGCTTTTCAATATTGGTACAAAAGAATGGGCAGGTTACTCAAGACCATGGGCCTTGATGTCATGCAGTTTCTTAACTTTAGGTATAGCTCTTGGAAGTTGGTGGGCTTATTATGAATTAGGCTGGGGCGGTTGGTGGTTTTGGGACCCAGTTGAAAATGCAGCTTTCGTTCCTTGGCTTTTGTCGGTAGCTTTGTTCCATTCTTTGATCACAAGTCAGAACAGAGGGGTTTTTGGTAAATGGTCAATTCTCCTTTCTATATTTGCTTTCGCAACAAGCTTGCTTGGGACCTTTTTAGTAAGGTCTGGGATCTTAACCTCCGTACATGCTTTTGCATTAGACCCTGAAAGAGGAGTTTTTCTGTTGGCTATACTTGCTTTCTTTATAATTGGAAGTCTGATTGTCTACGCTGTAAAAGACATAAAACTTGAGGCGGGTAACTCTTACGAACTAGATTCTAAAGAATTTGGTTTTTTACTTAACAATTTGCTTTTGGTTGTTCTAGCAATTTCTATATTATTTGGAACTCTTTTCCCCTTAATCTACGAGGCTTTCACCGATGGTAAGCAAATATCTGTAGGCGCACCTTATTTTGAAATAATTTTGTTTCCTTTTTCATTGGCTTTAGGTTTACTTCAAGGAATAGCTTTGTATCTGTCTTGGGGCCAATCAAAATCTTTCAATTTCTTGCCGAGATTAATTATTGAGTCAATTTCTATCTTTGCTTTAGTGCTTCTATTATTATTCGTTCTTTTTGATAATTTGTACTTAGGTTCTTTTGCAACAATTTTCCTAGCTTGCTGGATAATTGTAGGAACATTGCAGGTAAGCAAACAGAGAAATATTGGATATTGGAATTTTTTGAGAAAAAGACTTGCAGTTACTTTCGCTCATGTTGGTATGGCAATTCTCACTTTAGGGGTAGGAGTTGTAACAAGTTACTCATTAGAAAAGGAAATAATTCTGTCACCTAAAGAGTCTTTTAAATTTGGTGATCAGACAATAAAGTTCCAATCTATTGAGGACAAAATCGGTCCAAATTTCTTCTCAAAATCTGCGACGGTATCATTTGATGATGGAAAAGAGCTCTCACAGGTGGTGACTGAGAAAAGAACATATTCTCCTTCTGGACAATTAACAACTGAGGCAGGCATAAAAGCAGATTTATTCAAAGATCTTTATGTCTCAATGGGAGATAATCTTGAAACAGAAATTTGGTCTTTCAAAGTTCAAATAAAACCTTTTATCAGATGGATCTGGCTTGGTGCGTTTTTGGTAGCAATTGGAAGTTTCTTTTCTGGAGTTAGGCAAATCAGAAGAATATGAAAAAGTTTTTAGATATTATTCCATTAGCAGTTTTTTTGGTGCTGATTTTGGTTCTGTTTAATTTTCTATCAGGAAGAGACGACCAGCTTGAATCAGTTATGATAGATAATTCTTTTCCTGAATTTTCTTTGACAACTTTGGCAGACAGTTCAGATCTGAAATCTAAAGAGGATATTGATAAATTGCCAGCCCTCTTAAATGTTTGGGCTACTTGGTGTATCGCATGCAGGGTTGAACATCCTTTTCTGATGAAATTAAAAGAAGAGTCTACAATCAAAATTTATGGACTGAATTATAAGGATGATAGGAAAAAGGCCTTAGATCTTCTTGAAAGAGATGGCAATCCATTTGAGTTTTCACTCTATGACTATGAGGGAAGATTAGCTATAGATCTTGGAGTTTATGGAGCACCTGAGACTTTTTTTATCGACAAAAGAGGCATAGTTAGAGAGAGGCATGTTGGAGTAGTTGATGAGATTGTTTGGAAAGAAAAATTCGCAAAATACATAGATGAATAAATATATAGGTATATTTCTGCTATTTTCTTCTCTAAGCCTTTTAGGTTTTGATATTTCTGATGTGCAATCAAAAAGTGAAATATACCCATTTGACAATGAAGAAAAAGAAAATCTATTCTATTCACTTTTAAATGAGCTAAGGTGTCCCAAATGCCAAAGCTCTAATTTAGCTGGTTCAAACTCGCCAATCTCAAATGATTTAAAAAGAGAAGTTTACGTATTAGTGAATAAGGGCAAAAGCTCACAAGAAGTTAAATCTTTTTTGGTTCAAAGATACGGTAACTTTATAATTTATAATCCTCCTGTTGAACCTCAGACATACATCTTATGGTACGGTCCATTCTTCTTGGTTCTGATTGCAATAGTAGGCGTCTTTTTATCTAGGAAATTTAAGATTAAATGACATACCTTTTAATCTTTATCGTTTTGTTTCTCTCTATCCATTTCGTTTTGGGCAGTAAGGGTAGTTATCTAAAATTCAACATTCCTCTCCTAATTTCTTTGTTCATTTCATTGTCAATTTCATTTATCTTTCAAAATACTCTTTCAAAAGGATCTTTCGAACTAGCTCAAAAAAGAGAGTCTCTTCAGGAGTTTCTTGTGAGTGAACCCGAAGATAGAAACGATACAAGAAAAGATGTTGAGGATCTGATCAAGTATTTGTCAGATAAGGAGGATGTTCAAGCGGGAGAACTATATATCCTCGCCAAACAACTAAAGAACATAAATGAGTTCCTTTTATCCATGAGGATTTTCAAAGAAATCTATGATAGATATGGGAATGAACTGGATGGGAATGTAATTGCGGAATATGCTCAAGTCTTATTTGCAAGCAACGGAAGAAAATTTAATGATCTCTTAGAGACCTTATTGGATGAATCACTAAAAAAAACTCCTGATAATCCCTCTGCTTTAACCCTAAAGGGATTATCTGAACTGGAGAAGAATAATCTCAGAAACACAATCGAGCTATGGAACAAAGCAATTGTATTTCTAAATTCTGAAAAGGAAAAAAACGATTTGAAGGCTCTTATTGAGGTAGTGAAAAAAAGAAAAAATCAGTAGTTTCTGGACACCGAATAGACTAAACTTTGCTAGCAAATGAAAGTCAATTTTGTTTCATTAATGCCTTACTCTAAGGCATTGGCTCTCTACCCTCCAAAGGAATTAGAAATATGAGACTCAACTCAATTAAGCTATCAGGTTTTAAGTCTTTTGTAGATCCTACTTCTGTAAACTTTCCCTCAAGCATGTCGTGTATCGTTGGACCAAATGGATGCGGTAAGTCCAATGTGATAGATGCCGTTCGTTGGGTTTTAGGAGAAAGTTCTGCTAAGAATTTAAGAAGTGATTCGATGACTGATGTTGTTTTTAATGGTTCATCCTCTAGAAAGCCCGTATCGAAAGCTTCAGTTGAATTATTTTTTGATAATAAAGATGGACGAATCGGTGGCGAGTTTTCCAGTTATAGTGAAATATCAGTACGCAGAAGTTTAGAACTAGATGGTCAATCTAATTACTATCTAAATGGAACCAGTTGCAGAAAAAAAGATATAACTGACGTCTTTCTAGGTACTGGCCTAGGTCCTAGGTCATATGCGATTATAGAGCAAGGCATGATATCTCAACTAGTAAGCGCCAAGCCTGAAGAAATGAGAGGATATATCGAAGAGGTTGCTGGTATCTCCCGTTATCTGGAACGAAAGAAAGAAACTCAATCAAGGATAAAAAGGACAAAAGAGAATTTGTCTAGATTAGAAGATCTAAGGGAAGAAATATCAAGATTATTATTTAAGCTACAAAGACAAGCAAAAGCAGCTGAAAAATACCATGAATTAAGAAAGGACGAAGCTAAAGCTAAGCTTATGTTACTTGGCTCTAAATGGAGGGACGTTTCAAATGTTCTAAAGGAAAAGGAGAGGCAGGTTAAAGACCAAGAATTGAAAGTTGAAGAAGTAAATTCAGATAAAAATACCTCTGATAGCGAAGTTATAAAGTTGAGAGCTAAGCAGATTGAACTTCAGACCGCCTTAGATAGCATTCAACAGGAGTTTTATAGTTTTGGGGCAGATATCTCTAGAACTGAGCAAGAGATTTTTCAAAAAAAAGAAAGACTAAATGAAATAAGTGAGAAGATCTCTACAAGTAAGATACAGATTGAATCTAAGATAGAGGAAAAAATTAATTTACAAAAAGCTCAGAATTCAACAAAAAATGAATTGGAGAGTATTGAAAGAGAGCTTAATACTTTAAAGGTGCAAGGCAGTGAAGAACCTAATGAAGCAGAGGCAAAGAAATTAGAAGCTTCATGGTTAGTATTTATTACAAAGATAAAAAATATTCTTTCAACCTTAAAAAGCTCTGTTGATTCTTATAAATCAACTAAAGATATTGAGAACTCAATTGAGAATTTGATTGCCAAGATTGATTCAGCAAATCAAGAATTAAATGATTTGAATTCTGAACCTGAAAAGCTTACTAAATTAACTCAAGATTTCCTTATGCATGCATCTGAAGACGCAAAAAAGGACCGTATCAATTTAATAGACAAGACAGATAAGTATGCGAATCTTCAAGCAAACCTTGCCTCATTAAATGCCGAGGAATCTCATATAAGTAAAAAACTAGAGGATTTGGAGAAAGAGACTGCTGACTTTTTGAAAGAGTCTGAAGAAATATCTCAACCGATAACCTCAATACAGAAAAAACTTGATGAGCTTTTATCTGATCGATTGAAAGTAGAGACAAAGTTATTAGAGGCAAGAAAATCTATAGAGGAGTGTAATTCTTCTATACATCAAATTGAAAGGGAAAAAATTGAAAAGGAACAAGCAGCTATTATATTGAGAGAACTTCTTGAAAACTTAAGATTAGAAAGACAGGCCTCCAAAATTGAACAAGATAACATTGAAGGGCAAGTTAAGGATCTTAATGGCGACCTTCAGGAAATAAAAAATAATCTAGAGGAAGACAGGTCAGTTGATAACTATTCCTCTGATTTAGAAATGATTGAAGCAAAAATTATAAGACTAGGAGCCATAAATCTAGCTGCTATGGAAGAGTACGATCAAGAGTCAAAGAGAAAAGAGTTGCTAGATGATCAGCATGACGAGCTTATGCAGGCTCTCGAGACCCTAGAAAGAGCTATTACCAAAATAGACAAAGAAACAAGAACAACATTCAAAGACACTTTTGATAAATTGAATAATAGTTTATCTCAATCTTTTCCTAAATTATTTGGGGGAGGACATGCAGAACTTGTTATGCTCGGAGAAGATCTTTTAACATGTGGAATAGGCATTTCAGCTCGACCTCCTGGTAAAAAGAATGCGAGTGTCTCCCAATTATCTGGAGGAGAAAAAGCCCTTACTGCAATAGCTACTGTTTTTGCTTTCTTTGAATTAAATCCTGCACCTTTTTGTCTGCTCGATGAAGTAGATGCACCTTTGGATGATTTGAATACAATGAGATTTATTGACCTAGTTGATGAAATGTCGCAGCGAGTTCAGTTCGTTTACATAACTCATAACAAAATTTCTATGGAGAAAAGTAAACATCTAATGGGAGTTACTATGCAGGAACCTGGGGTTTCAAGGATGGTAGCAGTAGATGTAGATCAAGCTGTTGAAATGGCAGCTAGTTGATATGTTTAATTTACCTGAAATACTCACTTTACTAATCGGATGTTTATTGGCTTTAGTTTTCTTGGATGGAGTGAGGAGGGCTTTAAGAATAAGAAAGAGTAAGTTAAAAGTTGATTTGATAGATTCTCACACACAAAATAGCACTGATTTTGAAGAGGAATGGAAAGATTATCAAAAACATGAAACTAAAGAAATTTTCTTAGAGGAAAACAATGACGAGGATGAAGATATTCCGCAACTAGATGACCTCTATGTCATTCATTTAAGGGCCGATGAGGAGGTTTTTTCTGAATCTTCTATTTCTCAAGCTTTAGTATTTTATAATTTCAGAATTGAGGAGAAAGGCTTTTTTACTCTTCTCGATTCCAATAACTCACCAAATTTCTGTATTCTCAATGGAAAAAATCCCGGTACATTTACTAATAATGCTTCATCAAATGATATTGCGGTAGTTTTAGATCCTACTGACTTATCAAATCCCATGGGGGCTTTCAAATTATTCGTTGAAGTTGCCCAAAGCCTAAAAGAAACTTTCCAGTGCGAACTTCTTGATCAGGATAGGAACTTAATGACAAAACAGATGATTGAGCATATGAAGTATCAATTGCATGAGCATCAAAGGCAGTTTCTTTCCTCTGTAGGCTAGTCCAATCTTTAATGAAGGATTCTTCAGACATAAAGAAGAGAGTTCAAGAACTCCATAAGTTAATAAATCTCCATTCTCATAATTATCACTCACTCGATAATCCGATTATAGAGGACCATGAATATGATTCTCTTTTCAAGGAATTGTTGGACCTTGAGAAAGAATACCCTGAATATCTTTACGAATATTCTCCTACTCAAAGAGTAGGCGGAAAACTTTTAGATGGATTTAAAAAGGTTGAGCATGTAGCTCCAATGCTTTCTTTAGACAATGCCTTTAGTGATGAAGATTTGCATGACTTCAATAAGAGAGTTTTGGATAGATTGATTAAAGAAGAATCCATTGAATTTTCATGTGAACCTAAACTAGATGGTATTGCAGTAAATCTCTCATACAGGTCTGGCCATCTTGAGAAGGCTACTACACGGGGTGATGGAAAAGTTGGGGAAGACATTACCCACAACATAAAAACCTTAAATATGATCCCACTTTCATTAATGAGTGAGGACTTAAAAATTCCTCATTTCATAGAAATTAGAGGAGAGGTATTTATAGAGAAAAGTGACTTTATTGATGCTAATAAAAAGGCCATTAATGCAGGAGAAAAATCTTTTGCTAATCCAAGAAATGCAGCTGCAGGTAGTCTTCGTCAGCTTGACCCTTCAGTAGCCGCCTCTCGTCCCTTGAAGTACTTCGCTCATGGAATAGGACATATAGAAGACGAAGAGTTCGCACTTCCAGCAACGCAATCAGAAGTATTGAAACTATATAGCCATTGGGGCTTGCCTGTAAATCCTTTGACTAAAGTTGCCAAAAATATTGAGGAATGCCAAAAATACTTCAACGACATAACCAACAGAAGAGAAAAATTACCTTATGAGATTGATGGAGTGGTTTATAAGGTTAATGATATCGATAAGCAATTATCTCTTGGACAAGTTTCTCGAGCACCTCGTTGGGCAATAGCAAGAAAATTCCCTGCTGAGATTGGCACTACCAATGTAAAAAAGATTAGTTTCCAGGTAGGTAGAGTCGGGAGCATAACACCCGTAGCTGAATTTAATCCAGTAAATATAGGAGGAGTGGTTGTTACTCATGCAAGTATTCATAATTTCGATGAAATAGAACGTCTTGATGTAAGAGAGGGTGATACTGTTAATATCAAAAGAGCAGGTGATGTGATTCCTCAAATTATTTCTGTTGATATGAAAAAGAGAAAAAAAGGATCTTCAAAAATAAATCCTCCAGATAAGTGCCCCTCATGCAATAACTCTCTTGTTAAAACTGTTGGTGATGCCATCCTGAGATGTACTGCTGGTTCAGAATGTCCTGCACAAAAATCAGCATCGTTTATTCATTTTGTTTCAAGAAATGCTCTTAATATTGACGGCCTCGGGGAGAGGATTATTCAACTTCTTGTAAAGAAAAAATTACTGTCAGACCCTGCTGATCTATTTACTTTAAGGGTAGAAGACCTGTCTAACTTAGAAGGGTTTGCGGAAAAATCATCTAATAATCTTATTAATTCAATCCAAGATGGAAAAGATACTACTTTATCCAGATTTATATATGCTTTAGGTATACGGGAGGTCGGCGAGGCTACTGCTATGAATTTAGCTATTAACTTTAAGACTATTAAAAACTTTCTTGATGCTAGCGAAGAAAGGCTTCTTGAGATAAACGATATTGGTCCAGTAGCTGCGAGTCATATTTTGGAATTTCTTGAAGATAATGAAAATATCTTGCTTGTTGAAAAGCTTTTAAATTTAGGAGTAAATCCCCAAGAAGTTAAGATAAGTACGGATAATCCCTTTAGCTCAAAGTCAATTGTTATTACGGGATCTTTTATTGGCATTGCTCGAAGCCAACTTAAAGAAGAACTAATTAGGGTAGGTGCGCGTGTTTCAAGCTCTGTTTCATCGAGAACAGATTTCTTGGTAGCGGGCGATAAGCCAGGTTCTAAATTGAAAAAGGCTACTGATCTAGGTATTAAGATCATTGAAGAAGAAGAAGCTCTGGAGATTTTGAATACTTAAATGATGAAAAATATATTTATCATTCTATTGATATTTTTTTTGGTTTCTTGTACTTCTAATAAACCGCCAAGTAATACAACAGATGTATGCAAGATATTCAAAGAAAGGTACGGCTGGTACAAAGCAGCTAAAAAAACTGAGAAAAGATGGAAAATACCCGTTTATGTTTCTATGGCAATAATAAAGCAAGAGTCGAGCTTTATAGCTGATGCTAGACCAGAACGAACAAAACTCTTTGGTTTTATTCCTTGGAAAAGAGTTACAAGCGCTAGAGGGTATGCTCAAGCAGTTGATGGGACATGGGAAATGTATCTCAATGACAGAGGTGGTTGGTTTGTTAATAGGAATGATTTTGAAGATTCAGTCGATTTCGTGGGTTGGTATAACTACAAAACACATAAACAACTCGGCATCTCAATGAATAACGCTAGAGCATTATATTTAGCTTATCACGAGGGAAGAGGTGGATATAAAAGAGGAAGTTATAGAACAAAGCCTTGGCTTTTATCTGTTGCTGATAATGTTCAAAGGCAATCGGACAGATATAGAGTTCAATATAATAGTTGTAAGAAAAAGTTAGGAAAAAGGTTCTTTTTTTTCTAAAATTAAGGAATGAATTTTAAAAATAAATTTATAACAATTATTCTATCCGCATTAATCATAAGTTCTTGTGCCTCAGCTCTCAAAGTTCAATCTGATTTTGATTCTGAATATGATTTATCTTCATACAAAACCTTCTCAATAATTGCTCCTAATTTAGATAACCAAGAAGGTTCTATTAGTATTAATCCCATTCTCATTCAAAGGATCTCAAGATCAATAGATAATATATTGACTGAAAAAGGGTTAAGTAAAACAGATGATGCTGACATTACAGTCAAATTTTTTCTAGGTACTCAAAGAGAAGTGGAGAGATCAGCCGATCTAGGCGGATATGGTTTTTACGGCTACAGATATCACGATTCTAGAGATCAAAGATATATAAGATCTGATAAGGACGAAATCGCAATAAGGTTTCATGATACTAAATCCGATGATGTAGTTTGGTATGCCTTTACGAGGTTTTCTAGGCCTAGTGATCAGTACGATCAAGATGGAGTGAATTCTCTCATTGAAGAAGTTTTATCGAGCTTTAATTAAATCTTTCTGGCGAAAGAGAATCCAATTCTCTCTTATCAAGAGGCAGAGATCCATTTACGATTTTGCTTGCTATTATTTCAGCAGAAATTGGAGATGTAACTGATGCTTTTGATCCGTGACAAGTATTGATGTAAAGGTCATTATATTTTCCAACAATGGGAACATGATCTTTAGATACAGCTCGAATACCTGCTTTTCCTGAATCAACAAATACATCTTCATCATAAATGATTTTAAGATTCTCAAGATTGGAAGCATGTTCAACATCTTCTATTTCAGTATGAATGAGGTTGCTGTAACTAGATCCTACTACATGAATCCCATTAATTTCAGGAGAAATATAACCCTTGGCACAGATCGGAACCTTTACATTGCTTATTGAGTTTTCGCTTTTTATATGAGTTACCTGACCTCTTTTAATGTTGAAGCCCTTAAGATTTATAAGCTTATTTGTTTCACTTCCTGTACAAAGGCATACGTCGCTATATTCAAATGTACTGTCATTAATAGTAAAATTGAATTTTCCATTCTCCTTTGAAATATTTTCAACGTCTGAAGATACAGAAATGTCAACATTAGGCACATCTACTAAAAATTCGCACATGTCACGAGGGAGTATATATCCGGCATCTTTAAAATATAGTCCATCGTATCGCATTGAAATTCCTGAGATTTCAGAGGCCTTTTTTGCACTTACGTATTGATAGATTTTTCCATCAGACCTTTTCTTTAATAGAGATTCTTCCCTTTTTTTTGATGCTTCGTCATGACTAAGTATAAGAACACCTGTTTTTTTCCAAGCTTTAGTTTTTAAATTTTCATAAAAGTTTATTGCATATAAATAAGATTGAATGCTAAAACGCCCAAATGGCGTGTCATGTGCCGAAAGTCTTGGATATGCCACTAAGAGATTGTGAGACGAAGCCCCAGTGCAGATGCTTTCAGACTTCTCGAATAAATCCACTTTCATTCCTCTCTTCGATAGAACATATGCTAATGTGCAGCCGGTAATTCCAGCACCTATTATTGCAACTTTCTTTTCATTTGATGGTATATATATCTTTTTTGAACGTGATTTTCCTCTTAACATATGCCTTTTATTTGAAAATCCCTTTACTTTTTCAACTGCAAAACCAGAATCAATGAGATTCTTTTTTACTGATCCTGAAGATGTATAAGTTGCAAATGTACTGTCACTTGTACATGTCTCACTTATTGCATCAAACAAATCTCTAGTCCATAAATCAGGATTTTTAGTTGGGGAAAACCCATCCAAGAACCAAGCATCCACTTGTTTCAACGAACTAAGATATTCCTTAGTAACGGCTATATCTCCTATGACTAAATTCAATAAAACCCTTCCTTCAAATAATGATATTCTTTGAGTGCCTAATATATTGTGAGGATAGAATTTCTCAAATTCCAAACCATAGTTTATAAGTTCAGGCATCAATTGGATTTGTTTTTTAAAATCTTTTGATTTAAATAGATATTTATCAAAAGATGTGAATTCCAGGATTTGGTTATTTCTAGTTTGCTCTAGCCATGCTTTACAAATGCTCAAAAAATTTATACCAACACCAAAACCTATTTCACCAATATGAAAGTTTACATACTTAAGTTCTCTAAATCTTTCCTCAAGATTATTTCCCTTTAGAAATACGTATTCGCATTCCTGTAATGCGCCTTGTTTAGAGGAATACAGATCATCAAATTCTTCAGAATAAAGAGATTTGTCTTTCAAATGAAAAGGCGCAAACTCACTATTTAGAAATGAGTATGCGCCTTCTTTGATATCGCTACTTTTACTTATTACCTGTTGGAATTTCGTTGAACGGAAGACCCTTGTCTGCTCTCATGTCCTGCGGCATTCCAAGAACTTGTTCCGAAATTATATTTTTTAGGATTTCATCAGTACCGCCCGCAATCCTAATACCTGCGGCACCATAAAAACCGTACTGATACATCGATTGCTCTGCACCTTCTTCATCAGTTCTTAAAATCCCAGCAGTATCGAGCATATCGAGTCCAAAGTTAGCAATTTCTTGTAACTTATTACCACTTACTATCTTTGTGATTGAAGATTGTGGACCAGGTGTTTCGCCTCTAGACAGAGCTGAAATATTTCTATACTTGGCGTACTTCAAGCCGCTTTGTTGACAATACCAATCAGCAAGTTTCTCTCTGACTGCATCATTTTCTATTGCAAGTTTACCATTTAGATCTTGACCTCTCGCTAGAGAAAACGCTTCTTGAAAGTCTGGACCTGATGCATCTCCAACAGCCAGTCTTTCGTTCATTAGAGTTGTTAAAGATACTTTCCATCCGTCCCCAATAGCACCAAGTCTCTGACTATCTGGTATTTTGACGTCAGTGAAGTAAACCTCATTGAAGTTTGCACCACCTGAAATTTGCTTGATTGGTTTAACTTCAATTCCTGGAGATTTCATATCAACAAAGAAGAAGGTGAGACCCTTGTGCTTCGGAGCAGAGGGATCACTTCTTGTTACTAGTATTCCATAATCACTAAAGTGTGCACCTGAGGTCCAAACCTTTTGACCATTGATAGTCCATGTGTCTCCTTCAAGTTCAGCCTTGGTTTTTATGCCCGCTACGTCAGAACCAGCTGCAGGCTCGCTGAATAACTGACACCAGATTTCTTCTCCTGTAGCCATAGGCGGAAGATATCTTTCTTTTTGTTCTTCGGTGGCATACATCATCATTACAGGCCCAGCCATTCCTTGACCAATTTCTAGATATCCACCTGGTACTTTAAATTTAGATACTTCTTGACCCCATATAACTCTCTCTATTGGAGTAGATTCTCTACCTCCATAAGTTTTTGGCCAATGTAGGCAAGCCCAACCACCTTCATGGAGTTTCTTTTGCCAAACCTTAACTTCTTTTAAGCCCTCCTCTTCAGAGGAGGCTCGCCATCCATCCTTTGGACCTTCTTTAAGTTCAGCATTATCTTTGAGCCATTCATAAGCCTCTTTTCTAAACTTAGCTTCTTCGGGAGTATCGTTAAAATCCATATTTTTCTCCTATATCTGATTAGCTCTTTCTAGAGAGCCAATTAATTTATCTTTCCATATTGCTTGACTGCCTATATTGGCAGCCAGTTGACGACATCTTCTATAGTAGAGATGACAGTCAAATTCCCAAGTAAAACCCATGCCTCCGTGAGTTTGTATATTCTCTTTTGAACACTCATGAAAAGCCTGGCTTGCACTTACCCTACATGTCGCAGCTGCTGTAGGAAGTTCAGGAGCATTTGTACTCAATGCCCATGCACCATAATAACAATTTGATCTTGCTAATTCTACTGCAATATACATGTCCGCTAGCTTATGTTTAATCGCTTGAAACGATGCAATAGATCTACCAAACGCGTATCGACCCATTGCATATTCTTTAGCCATATCCATACATGCTTCAGCGCCACCTAGCTGCTCAAAAGAAAATAACACAGCCGCTCTATCTAATAAATCTTGAATACCTTGCCAGTCAGGCTGCAATTCAATACATGGTGAGTTTTTGAAACTTATTGATGCGTGAGATCTTGACGGATCAAGAGTGGATTGAGTATTAACCTCTAACCCGTCTGAAGATGCATCAACAAGATAAATACCTACACTAGAACTATTCTTAGCAGTTACGATATAAAAATTTGCAACATCACCGTCAACAACTGCAATTTTTGAACCAGATAATTTCCCATCTATGAATGAACATTCGATATTTGATTCTGTGGGTGACGTATTTGATTCGCTGTGTGCGAAAGCCCCAATCTTTTCACCATTAGCCAGTCCTGGTAAGTATGCCTGTTTCACGGAGTCGTTTTTTCCTTGGAGGATAGCTTCAGTAGCCATGTATACGCTAGACGAGAAAGGTGTTGGTGCAAGACTTCTTCCTAGCTCTTCAGCGATCACGCAAAGTTCTAAATAACCTAATCCAAGACCACCATATTCTTCGGGAATAGTCGTAGCAGTGAAACCCATTTCAACTATTTGAGACCACAAGTCTTCATCGTAAGATTGTTCACCTTCGAGAACATTTCTTGCCCTTTTGACTGCTTCTTCTTTTTCCAAAAATTTTCTAGCAATATCTTTTAATTGCATTTGATCAGCAGAAAATTCAAAATTCATAATAATCCTCTATAAAATCTAATTTAAATTCTAGATTAATTGTTAAAATTAATCTAAAGGCCTATTGTATATACGATCAAATAGAAAGAAAGGGCAAAATTAACAATGAACGAAAACATTATTAAGGAAAAAAAAGACATAAAACCCGAAAGACCTGAAACTTCTGTCAACAGAGAATTACGCAAGACTGGAGGTGGCGGAGTTTTGTTTTCTTCAGCAATAACGGTTATAAATTTAATCGGATTAATAATACTGTTCTTATGGTTCTTTAATACTTCTGGAAATCAGCAACAAGCAGGACAGAATTTTGTTGAAAGAATAAGCTTTTTAGAAGAGAGCCTGCTTAGTAGTCAATCTTACGTAGACCAACTTTCAGCCGAAATTAATTCTGATTTAAAATTTGTTAATAAAGAAGTAAGGAAACTTTGGGATCTCAGTAATAAGAGGAATAGGAAAAATATAACTGCTAATTTGAACTCGATAGAAGAGATTAGTAAATTATTGGAGAGTATTTCCAAAAAGAACGAGGCCATATCTGCAAAACAGAGAGCCCTTAATCTTGAGATTGCGAAGATAGAAAATATCGTCCAAAAGACCAATCAAACTATTGAAGGTCAAAATCGCGGTAACAACTTGGAAATAAATCCAAGCAAGTTAGAAGATATTCAAGAAAGTCTAGAATCTTTCAATGCTTACAGGATCCAAGTTAATAAAACTTTGCTCGAAATTAAAGATAAATTAAACGAGTTAGAGCTGATAATTGAAAACCAATAAATGAATTGGTTGCATAGAGTCATTGTGAACATATAATACCCACCCTCACGCGGATGTGGTGGAATTGGTAGACACGCCAGATTTAGGTTCTGGTGCCGCAAGGTGTGGAGGTTCGAGTCCTCTCATCCGCACCAAATCTAGCTTTTTTGAAGCTTGCCGTAAGTTTTCAGCATCAAGTCCCTCATCCATTTGGATGATGGATCCGATTCTTTTGATTCGTGCCAATAGAGGTGTAAAACCAAAGGGTCTATATCAAAAGGAAGTTTTCTCCAAGGAAGATTTCTATCCATTGCAAAACCTTTGGTGGTGGTTATGGCTAGATCAGATTGCTCCACCACATAAGGTGCCACTAAAAAATGTTGAGCTCTTAATACAATGTTTCTAGATAGACCTAGCCTATAAAGAGTCATATCTACTTGCCCAAAACCTGTTTTCCTATTTGAAATGTGGATATGTGAAAGATCCAAATAATCATCCATAGTTATGATTTCTTTCTTTAGGACAGGATGATTTTTCCTTACTATCATCACATATTCTTCTTGGTAAATCTTTTCTTGTCTCAGATGAGGATCACTTTGCAATGGGGGATCAATACTAAAGTCAACATTTCCTGCTGCTAATTCTCTTGCGGCGTCTTTTCTAGATACGAAAAAAGTTTCAACCTTGATATTCGGTGCGACTACCGCAAGCTCTTTTATCAGAAGTGGCAGAAGTCTGTACTCGGAACTGTCTCCAATAGAGATTTTGAAAGTCAAATCTGCCGTTGAAGAATCAAATTTCTCTGTCTCAGCAATTGTATTTTGCATAAGCAAGAGGGCATTTCTAACATCTGTGATTATTTGATTTGCAACTGGTGTTGGTACCATGCCTTTCGAAGATCTTTTAAATAGGTCATCTCCAAATAATTCCCTCAACCTTGATAAGGCATTACTTACAGCAGGCTGAGTGATTCCTAGTACCTGTCCAGCCTTCGTTAGATTCCTCTCAGTGTAAATCACATCAAAAGCAATAAATAAATTTAAATCAGTTTCTTTAAGGTTCATATATTAATTTTTTTTTGAAATACTTAATGACTTATGGACTAACTTTGCAGATGGTTTTATCATCTAAGAGTTACTAAATATAGTTATAAGCTACACTTATAATACCTCATTTAGTTATATATATAAATTATAAGGAGAAAAAATGGCGTTCCAATTTTCAGATAGATCAAAGGATTTACAATTAAGAATTTCAAAGTTCTTAGATGACCACATTTATCCTGCTGAGGCAATTTATGCTCAGCAAATGGAAGATTTCACTAAGGAAGGAAATAGATGGCAAATACCCCAAGTCATTGAGGATAAAAAAGAAATAGCTAAATCAGAGGGGTTGTGGAATCTTTTTCTTCCTGAAAATCCGATGGGTGAAAGTATGAGTAACTTGGATTACGCGCCACTAGCAGAAATTATGGGTAGATCTGGTCTAGCATCAGAAATATTCAATTGCTCAGCACCCGACACAGGAAATATGGAAGTATTGGCAAGATATGCTAATGAAGAACAACAAGAAAGATGGCTCAAACCTCTGCTTAATGGTGAAATAAGATCAGCTTTTGCGATGACCGAACCAGCTGTTGCCTCGTCTGACGCAACTAATATCTGTTCCTCTGCTGTATTAGATGGAGACGAATATGTGATCAATGGAGAAAAATGGTGGACTTCAGGCGCAGGAGATCCTAGATGTAAAGTTCTCATATTTATGTGTATGACGAATCCAGATAATCCCAAACATCAAAGGCAGTCACAAATAATCGTCCCTATGGATACACCTGGTATAAAAATTGAGAAAATGATGCATGTGTTTGGTTATGATGACGCACCACACGGACATGGAAGGGTTTCGTTTAAAGACGTAAGAGTCCCTAAAGAAAATCTTTTGCTAGGAGAAGGGAGAGGTTTTGAAATTTCTCAAGGTAGATTAGGTCCAGGCAGGATACATCATTGCATGAGAACAATAGGTGTCATGGAAAGGGCTCTTGAATTAATGATTGGCCGTTCTGAAGAAAGAGTAGCATTTGGAAAAAAACTTTCTACTCTTGGCGCCAATTACGACTATATTGCAGAAAGTAGAATTGATATTGAAACTTCTAGGCTACTAACTCTTAATGCAGCACATATGATGGATACAGTAGGTAACAAAATTGCGAGAAGTGAGATTGCGCAAATTAAAGTTCATGTTCCCATAGTGGCTTGCAGGTTGATAGATAGAGCCATACAGATGCATGGCGGGGGAGGTGTTAGTCAGGATTTTCCTCTAGCAAGCATGTATGCTCACATGAGAACTCTTAGGTTGGCCGATGGTCCAGATGAAGTGCACAGAAGGGTTATAGCTCGTGAAGAACTTTCTAAGTATGAAGATCAATCTGATGAGGTGGTCGTAACTCGAGATTGAAGTAACTGCTCAGAAATAACTTTAAATAAAAAAGGCGCCTAAGGCGCCTTTTTTTCAGTTAGAAGCTTCTCTAACTTGCCTAGAATCAACTAAAGTATGAGACGTGCAGTTAGTTATTTTTTCAAACTCTCTGTGTATCTTTGCGCCTTTTCCTCCGGAACCAAAATACTCTTCAAATCCTGCACCCATTGAAGCATAGCTATTCCAAGTACCTGCCCAAACAAAGTCAACTGTTCCTAAGTTACTTGTAAACCCTGGTGTCATAATATAAGCAGAGTAAGATTGATCTTCAAGACCATCAATTACTTTGTTCCATTTAACAACCCATTTATTTAAATCCTCCATGTCATATCCGTCTGCAAATTTGCAACCCCAAAATTCTACAGGTGCAGAAAACAACGAAAACGGAATGAAGGTCATTATAAATATTAATTTTTTCATATTTTTCTCCTAAAAAATAAAGCTTAATATTTAATTCTCTAACAATAAAGGATAAATGAAGTGATATGATTATCTACAAATCAACATGTACGATATTTTAATTATAGGAACTGGGCCAGGAGGTTATGTTGCAGCAATTAGGGCTGCACAGTTAGGGCTTAAAGTTGCATGCATCGAGAAGTCGTCTATAGGAGGAACTTGTTTAAACATAGGATGTATACCCTCAAAGTCACTTCTTGATTCCTCTCTTAAACATTATCAACTTCAAAATGATTATGAGGATCATGGAATTTATGCTCGTGAAGTGAATTTTGATCTAGTCAAGATGATGTCAAGAAAACAAAATGTTATTGAACAATTGGCAAATGGAGTTGGGGCTTTGTTTAAAGTTAATAAAATTGATCTAATTAATGGCAAAGCAAAAATTAAAAACATCAATGAAGTCGAAGTAGTTGGACGAAACGAAACATTTACCTTAGAAGCTAAAAATATAATTATCGGAACTGGCTCCAAGCCAAACGAATTAGATGACTTGCGGTTCAATGGAAATATTGTTGACAGCGAAGAGGCCCTTAAATTTGATCGTGTTCCAAGCGAGTTAGTCATCATTGGTGCAGGCGTGATTGGATTAGAATTAGGAAGTGTATGGTCAAGGTTGGGCTCAAAAGTAACCATATTGGAATCGCAAAACGAATTTTTACCTTTTTTAGGTAGAAGAATTTCCCGCCAAATCCTTAGAGAGTTTAAAAATCAAGGTCTAAATTTGGAGCTTGGTTGTAATATTGTAGAAGTTTTAGAGGAAGAAAAATTTATCTCCATAAACTATTCCCAGAAAGGTAAAGAACTAAGTTTAAAGGCGGAAAAAATAATTCTAGCTGTTGGCAGAAAACCTTATGTTGGAGATTTATTTGATGAAGATTTAATAATGATAAATGAAAAAGGACAGATTGAAGTAAATGAATTTTGTCAAACTAATCAAAAAAATATTTGGGCAATAGGCGATGTAGTCAGAGGACCTATGCTTGCGCATAAAGCCTCAGAGGAAGGTTTGATGGTTGTGGAAAGAATAGCAGGAGAGGAAACAACTTTAAACTATAACAATATTCCAAATGTAATTTATACACATCCTGAAATAGCATGGGTTGGTCTAAACGAAGATCAGTTGAAAGATCAAGGAGTGGAATTCAAATCAGGATCTTTCCCTTTTTTAGCCAGCGGCAGAGCTCTTGCTTCGGGTGAGACTGTTGGATCAGTACAAATTACAGCAAACAGCAATACTGATGAAATTCTCGGTATTCAAGTTTTCGGGAATTCTGCTTCAGAGATCTTACAGCAAGGTTTAATCGCAATGGATAATGGAATCACTTCTACAGAGTTTGGTAAAAGTATAGTTAGCCATCCAACGGTAAGTGAAACTCTTCTTGAAGCGTCACTTGCTATGAATAATAAGGCAATACACATTCAAAATAAAAAATAAGCAGTATTTAGAGATTGTGGATATTACAAAATACCAATTACCTCTTGGCATATTGCCAAAACACTGCCTAGATGTAATCGATAAAGAAGTGGAAGTAGTTGATTTTCCAGATTTTAATGAAACACAAAAAATCCTGAATCGACCATTTAGTGATGGAATATACAAAAATAATGAAAACTCATTTCTCTTGAAATGCACCACTAAAATGGAAAAAGTAACACCTAAGATGATTGACTGGTGGTTTGCTTGGCATCTACCATTTAGCGAGAGATATAAACTTTGGCATCCTAAAGATCATATTTCTGCAAAAATTTTAAAAGACAGATCAACTTCAAATAATGATAGAGAAAATTATATCGGTATAGATTCATTAGTTGAGGAATACATAGGTAAAAAAATCTTTAAGTTGAAGATCTCTTTTATAGAACCAAGAAATTTTGGAATCACTTCAATGGATGATCGCGCAACAGCTGTTTGTGCTTTAGTTACGGACAGGACAACAGGAATTCAAATAGCAAGGTTAATTCACTATGTGAGAAAGTGTGAGTTTGGCTCAATAATGACAAGTTTGTTTTGGATGGGCTCTCACGTAAGCCATCCAAATCCAATAAAAAACTCTTTTATCAGAAATCTTTTAAAGGTGAGATTCATTAAGCACCTTGTACTTAATGAATATTCTGCAAGAAGTTTGTTGATTCACTGCTATGAAGAAATGAATCATCTGCAAAAGTTTCTACCTTGCATTTATGAAGAGTTTGGATGTCATTCTAGGAACTAATATTTATCTGGCACCTAAATTAAAAACGTCAAATGCCTCTACAGTTGTTCCACAAGCCTTGGCTGCCTGATCGTATAGATCCATCCATTTTTTATCTTTTTCTTGCCATTTAAAGGCTTTTTCCATGGCTTCTTTCGAATCATGCAGATCAACTGCACCAATGTGTCCATCGGACCATACACCTGGCGAAGATGAATAAGAGACAGGACTATTTTTTCTTTCGTAAGCAATAGTTTCTTTGATGATTTCTATAGATTCGTCGATCTTTCCAGAAGGACACTCTCCTTTATATATAACAATTACCTGACCTGGTTTGGCAACTGGCATTAAAATATTTTTCGACTTATGATTCCCATGATGCTCTGCAAACGCATTGAAAGAGCAAAATAAAAGCAAAGAACTAAGTAAGTATTTCATAATATATCTCCTTTGATAATTCTGTTTTTATGATAGCATTTTTGAACATAACTTAGAAAAAAGAGGTGACGGAATGAGTAGGATTATGGTGGCACTAATTGACATCGAAAATGAGGAAGGTTACTTGGAATACCAAAATGAAGTTTTACCGATGTTTGAGAAGTTAAATATAGAAGTCTTAGCTGTTGACGATGCACCGAAGGCAATTGAAGGAGATACCAGGAACCAGAGAATGGTAGTTATCAAATTTGATAATGAGGAAGCTTTCTACAATTGGTATGACAGTCCAGAGTATAAAAAAATCAAACCCATTAGATTGGAGAATTCGAAAGGAGAGGTTCATTTACTGCAAGAGCAAAATTTAAAGTTTTAGAGATAAACTATTCTTTAATAGAAATGCCGGCAGAAATGGGCTTAATTACGCGGGTCAGAATCATTCACTTTTTCATTTAAAAGTTCAAAAACAGTTTCAATTTCTCCTTCTTTGTTTTCTGAAAAATTTTCTGCCAAATCAGACATATCTTTGAACTCTTCATCCTCTCCAATAAGAGTTTTTTTGCTGAATTCATCGTTTACCATTACGTTTCTAATTGCTGGTTTTGGTGCCTTTTTGCCTTTCCTAAGTAAGTTTAAGAGTCTCTTAATCATCTCTAATTGAGGTTTCCGTTTGTTATCAAGAGCCAAACAAAGAAGCCGCTTACGATAAAAATTGATAAATACACACCTATCTTGCTTGTTTGCTTTTCCCTTAAAATTTCAATTTCAGGATCTTCTTCTTTATTAGAATTATCCGATAAGTTCTTAAACCAAACAAACCCAATCAAAAAAAGTATTAATAATAGAACTAGTTCAATCATCTAACCCATCTTAACTAATTTGGTACTTATTCTCATTTAGAAATTAAGAGAAGACAAAAATTTAATGCTGGACACAACAAAAAAATTTGGAAAGTTGTATTGTAATAGTTGGAATTATTATTTATTTCTATAAAGTAAGAGGAAATTAGAGTTAATTAAAGGGATAAAATAATGCAATCAACCAAAAATCTTATTTATTCACTTATTGTAAGCACAACATTATTCTTTGGAAATAATCTTATTGCTGCTGACTTGCCAGTTGTTGGTATAACTGAAATCACCTCGGGAGTGGATGTCAGGAACTATAGGGAATATAAAAATTCGAAGGCAGGAAACTTCCAAACGATGTTAGAAACACAAATGGTAAAAGTAGGCCGGTTTAAAATAATGGAGAGGAATAGACTCGACGAAGTTCTGGGTGAACAAGGCTTACAAGGTGAATTCTCAGACGCCGGAACAGTTATGAAAATTGGTGCTGTTGACTATCTTGTATACGGCTCAATAACAAAATTTGGTACAAAGAAAAAAGAAATATCAACGAAGAACTTTGCTACTGTTAAGGTCATTGCTGAGTTTGGAATAGATCTCAAGGTAGTGGATGCCACAACTGGTGAAATAAGAAGAGCTGAAACCATTGATGTAAGTTTAGAGACTGGTTCGGGTATGGCAACTAAAGGTATTCAAACAGGTGATGCACTTGCAGATCCACTAGCAGATGTTCAGCGCAGAGCCGCAAAACAGGTAGCTGCTGCTATTTCTGAAAGTATTTTTCCAATTGAGGTCATAACTTTCAGAGAAGACTCTAATCAGAGCTGCTGCGCTTATCTCAATTACGGTTCAGCTCTCCTTTCTATTGGAGATCGGTTGAAAGTGGTTACTTTAGGGGAAGCACTCATAGATGAAACAACAGGCCTTGACCTAGGCTCTACAGAAAAAACAGTTGGAGTAGTAGAAGTTACAGAAGCATTAGAAAAGTTTTCAAAGGCAAAAATAGTGAGTGGCGGAACTCCTGGCAAAGGTCAAATAGCAAGAATCTTGAAAGATCAGGTAGGCATGGGTTCAAATAACAAACAACAACAAAGACAAAAGATTGGGAGAAAAATATGATTGCAACAATTACAAGAAGATATCTAACGGCATTTTTATTGGTATTTTTATCTGGAAGTATATTTGCGAATAAACCTGTAGTAGGTATTGGCGAGATAACTTCTAGTGTTGGTGGAAACCCGACATCATTCCAAACAATGTTAGAGACAGCAATTTCTCAAACTAACAAGTTTGAGCTAATGGAAAGATCTAGAATGGATGATGTACTCGGCGAACAAGCTTTAAGTGCTGGTGGATTAACACAAGGAGACGGCCAGATAGGTGGACTCAGTGGTATAGATTATTTAGTGTACGGGTCCATAACTAAATTGGGTACAAAATCTGATGCTGTCGCGCTAGGAGGGATCGCTGCTGGTGGACAGAAAGCAGAGATGTCTGTGGACATTAGAATTGTAGATACAAGCACGGGATCTATTAGAATATCAAAAACTGTTCAAAAACAAGCTAGCTCTGGTGGAGGGTTTGCAATGGAAGGTTTTGCTGTTGGCGGTGAAGAAGCTGACCCTCTAGGTGAAGTGCAAAGACTTACTGCTAATGCAGTCGCAGCCTTACTCGCAATGGAAATATTTCCAATCAAGGTAATCAATGTTTCGAAAGGGCAAGCTTATGTTAACTATGGCCCACCTTCAGTTGAAAAAGGAATGTATCTCCAAATCATAGAATTAGGTGAAGGTTTTATGGACCCAGATACTGGTGAAATGCTTGGACAAGATGAAACTTATATTGGTGCTGTAAAGATTACTGATGTTAAGTCTAAATTTTCTATCGGTACAATTATGGAAGGAGAAATCGAGAGAGGAGCCATTGCTTCCAAATTAGATAAGAAAAAAGGGAAGAGTATCGAAAAGAAATATAAGAAAAGATGTAAAAAGGCAAAAAACTGCCTCAAGTTAAAGTAAATGAATTTTGAAAGAATTTTAAAATTCTTAAATTTTAAACTCTTTTTTTTTATTGCAATAAGCCTATCTTTGATAGGCTTTTTGCTTATTCTTGCAAATCTTTTATTAATTAAAGGATTTCCGCTTGAATTTATTGGAATTGAAATCGAAATACTCGATGACTTGCCAACTTCATACTTCTTTATTCCACTTTTATATTGGAATATCCCGCTTATGATTGTAATCATAGCTAGATTTATCTTTAGAAGGTTCTATACATAAAGGTCTATTTCATCTATCTCAATAGACACTAAGCTTTGTAATTTGTTGAGATTCGCAGCCAAGAATTTTTTATCGGGTTTTACATTCCTCAATATTAGCTCTAGTGCAAGGTGCGGATTTATCCCTAAAAATTTCTTTATTTAGCTTATCTAAGCTTTCTTCAACACCAATGAAATTTTTGAATTCGTTACAGTTGAAATTCCTGTTTTTCTTTTCTTCAGATATCTTATTCCTAATGATTAATTGTTCATTAAGAGTAAGTTCACTAAATCCCGAATCATTTTCTGGGAAACAAAGAAAGAAATCTGAATATTTTGCTTGATTCTTTAGTATTTCAGAACTGTTGAACGAACATGCAAAAACAAATAAAAACGATACTATCCCAAAGCAAGCTTTAAGAATTTGATTTTTTATTAAGGTTATATCCAATATGGAGGGATTATCACATTTGTTTGTTCGACTAAAATAGATTTTGTAAATAATCTCTTCATCTAATAGCCACTGGATTAATGATCATTTGTACAGCACCACGAACCTTTGCTTGACCTAGAACAAACAAGAATTCATTTACCTTATCTTTCACTAATGGTCCCGTATTCATCGCTTCAAGAATATAAATACCATTTTGTTGAAGTAAAATACCGTGCCCTGGATAAGGCTCATCCTCAACCATTGGGGGAACTACATCTAAAGACCAAGTGTCGGCACCAACAGCGACTACATCTTTACTGGCTAGAAACTCAGCAATTTCTGGTGTAATTCCTGGTGCACCTGCACCCCAAGTTTTTGGGTCCGACTCAAATTTAGCATCAGTCCATCCTGTATGAAGTAAAACTACATCTCCTTTTTGTATATTCAGACCTTGTGATCGAATAGCTTTCTTTAGTTGGTCCAGACTGAAAGTAACGCCTGCATCAATATAATTTACACCCAAATATCCAGCTACATCAATTACGACACCTCTTGCAACAATTGGAGGTATTTTTTCAATACCCAATTTGGTTAACCCCGTTATTTGAGCAAATTCCTTTCCATCATTACAATTATAAAATATTGCTTCAGTCGTGCCTATGTGACCCAAACCATCTATCTGTGAACCTATCCCAAACCATCCTTGAAATATATCATCATTGTATGTTGAGTTTGGAAGACCTAATACTCCAAACTGCTGAGTAGGCTGAACAACTTGTAAGGAGAGAGATCTTGGAGGATAAGCTGGCGTCTCAGCATCAATAACTAGACCCAAACTGTAAGTTTTACCTGTCTGTATTAGTTTTGCTGCTTTTAGTACAGAATCAGGTGTAATCAAGTTCGCGCTTCCAATTTCATCACCCACTCCCCACTTTGAATGAGAGCAATTATCAGCAAACAAGAAATTAATGGAACAAAATAAAGAAATAAACAAGACAGGCTTAAACATAAAATCTCCTCACATATGATTATAAGTATAAAAGAAATCTCTATATAATGCTTTCAATCTGCAGTAGACACGTAGCTCAGTCTGGTTAGAGCACCACCTTGACATGGTGGGGGTCGGTGGTTCGAGTCCACTCGTGTCTACCATTACTTCGAAAGACTATTTTGATATCAAATATTATTTATTTTGATAAGCTATAATTTTATTTAGGAGAATTAATGAAATATTTATTTACTTTCTTTACGTTTCTTTTTGTGACATCTTTGAGCGCTGACGGTCATCTTCAATCGGAAAAAGAAGTTTTAGCTGCCTTAGACAGATACTTCGATGCTAGAAATAATAATGACTATGAAACCGTTGTTGCTCACGAGAGTGCTTCAGGAACTTACGGTACCAATTCTGATGGAAGTTTTCATAAACCAAGACAAATTCCATCTGTTGAACAGTGGGAAAAGTTTGATCAAGGCGGCATAACCAATGTATTTTATCCCGAAGCTATTCAATTATCTGATACGGTGGTGTTAGCTAGATTTTATGCCGAGGGAGTAGTAACAGCAGGCGGTAAAGCTTCAAGTTATAGAACCAGAGTAACCATGAATTGGATAAAAGAAGGTGGCAAGTGGGTTGTTAAAAGTCAGCATTATTCACCAGCTAATTATGGCGGAGTGCATCAGACTCAGTCCGCTGATTTTGAGGACTAAGAAATTCATAAAAGGCTGGTTTAATCCAGCCTTTTTTCAAGAGATCGCTGGTTGTTTCATTAAATAGTCTGAAGCAGCAAGAGAAGCTTTAGCACCTTCTCCCATAGATATTATTATTTGCTTATAAGGTACTGTGGTTACATCTCCACAAGCAAATATTCCTTCTTCAGAAGTTTCACCGTGATCATTAACCACTACCTCACCAAAGTCATTTAAATCTACAACACCTTTTAAAAACTGACTATTTGGAATGAGACCAATTTGTACAAAGACGCCCGATAGATCGAGTGACTCCTTATCTTCAGTTTCTCGATTTATATATTCAATAGCGGAAACCTGATTATTGGTAGCAACTATCTCTTGCACAGCTACATTTGTATGTATATCAATGTTTTCTCTTTTTTTAGCTTGATCAATAAGAATTTTATCTGCTTTCAGTTCAGGTAAAAATTCAAAAACAGTAACTTTATTTGCTAAGCTAGAAAGATCGATTGCAGCTTCTATGCCAGAATTTCCTCCACCGATTACAGCAACATCTTTTCCTTTAAAAAAGGGACCGTCACAATGTGGGCAATATGCCACTCCATTACCTATATTTTCTTTTTCCCCAGGAACACCAAGTTCTCTCCAGTTAGCACCGGTGGCAATTATTATTGCTCTTGTTTCAAACTTTTCGCCCGATGATAAGGTGATAGTTTTATTTTTGCCTTTCTCAATTTCGCTTACCCTTAGATGTTCTTTGATAGTAACATCATAATCATCCATATGACTTTTCATATCCACCGTAAGCTTAGGGCCGGTAGTTTGAGAAACAGAAATAAGATTCTCTATACCCATAGTATCTTTGACCTGGCCTCCCATTTTTTCAGCTACTAGTGTTGTCTTAAGACCTTTTCTCGCGCTGTAGATAGCAGCACTTATGGCAGCAGGGCCACCTCCAATTACTGTCACATCTTGGGCGGGTAGGGTGCTTTTCTCTTGATCCCCTTGAATCCTTATTTTGGATTCTAATCTTTCAATCATTCCGCTTATTTCTACTTTTCCATTCGCGAACAACTCTCCATTCATATAAACACTTGGTACACCCTGAATACCTCTTTCTTCAATTATTTCTTGAAACAATCCTCCATCTATCATTTCACTCTTTATCTTAGGATTTAAAAGAGAAAATTGATTTAAAGTTTGAACAATCTCAGGACAGTTGTGGCAACTTAAACTTACAAAAACTTCGAAATGCAATTCTTCTTCAATACTTTGAATTGCTTTTTTGATACTTTCATCAAGTTTTATTTCTGACCCTCCTGTCTGTAATATTGCCAGAATGAGCGAATTAAATTCGTGCCCTGAAGGAATGCCAGAAAATAAGATTCCTGACGAGCGGCCATTTGATCTCAATTCAAAGGTTATGGGGCTTCTTAAAGAATGCAGCTCTTCCTCTTTGAATTCAACCCTATCTGATACTTCAGATAGACCGAAAAGAAAATCATGTAGCTCCTGGCGCTTAGGATGCTGACCTTTGTGCAGGACCAATTCAACAGGTTTTTTTAGATTCTCAGTATATTGCTTAACTGATTCAAGTATTTCTTTTGATAAAAGATTTGATGCCATAAAAAAAGGATTAGCGCTCATCAGAGCGCTAATTTAATTGTAATAATTTAGATTTTGCCTACTAGATCCAATGAGGGAGCGAGAGTTTCCTCTCCTTCTTCCCATTTGGCAGGACATACTTCATCAGGATGTTCTCTAACATACTGAGCAGCTTTGACTTTTCTAAGTAGATCTTTTGCATTTCTTCCTATTCCTTCCGCTGTTACCTCCATAGCTTGAATTACTCCATCTGGATCAACAATGAAAGTACCTCGGTCGGATCTACCTTCGTTCTCTCTCAAAACTTCAAAGTTTGTTGATATCTGAAAAGTATTGTCACTTATCATTGGATATTTGATCTTGTTAATCGTTTCAGAGGAATCATGCCATGCTTTGTGGCAAAAATGACTGTCAGTTGAGACTGCATAAATTTCTACATCCATAGATTTAAATTCATCATAGTAATCTGCTACATCACCTAGCTCAGTAGGACAAACAAAAGTAAAATCTGCAGGATAAAAGAAAAATACGGACCATTTCCCTTTTAAGTCTTCGCTATCTACTGTTATAAACTCACCGTCCTGAAAAGCGTCTGCGATGAAAGGTTTGATTGTTGTATTAATAAGTGCCATAAGTTGTACCCCTTTTTTTTTGCATTTTATTACACTTCTTTGTACGAATAAATAATATAATTTAGTCCATATAGTTTGATAAAATCGAATATTGATGAAAGTAACTCTTAAAGAAATCAAATATGCTATTGCGGTATCTAAACATTTGAACTTTAGGAAAGCATCACAGGAATGCAATATATCTAGCTCAACTCTAAGTAACGCAATAAAAAATCTTGAAAATAAAATCAATTTTGAGATTTTTGAACGAAATAATAAAAAAGTTATCCTCACTTCACTTGGAAAGGAATTTCTGAAAGAAGCTAAGAACATAATTGTGCAAGTTAAAGACCTCGAGAAGCTCGGTGACTCTAGCTTAAATTCTCTATCGAGAAACATATCTATAGGTATTATTCCAACTATTGGTGCTTATCTATTGCCTATTGTATTGCCTCCCTTAAAGCATAAATATCCCAAATCAAATCTGAAAATTGTAGAGGCACAATCAGAATTACTGTTAAAAAAATTAGATAGCGGTGAAATTGATATAGGCATTATTGCTTTACCTTACCAACTGAAGGATGTTGAAACTTTAAAGTTCTGGGAGGAGGACTTTTTTTGGATCACTCATAAGGAATACTCAGGATTTTCCGATTCTGTTAAATCAAAAGACATAAAAAAGGACGACTTGATGTTACTTGAAGACGGACATTGCCTAAAAGACCAAGTAGCAGATTTGTGTAATTTGAAGACAAATTCTAATATCAACATGAGTGCATCAGGACTAAATACATTAGTTGAGCTGGTGGCTGGAAGAATGGGCTCTACTCTAGTTCCTGAATTATCTCTAGAGCAACTAGTATCGAAAAATCCTCTTTTAAGAAAATCTCATCTTGATGAACCCAGTCCACACAGAGAATTAGCGTTTGCTTTCAGGAAAAGCTACAAGGCACAAAGTGATATTCTGCTGCTAAAGAATCTTTTTTCTAATGAACTATCAAAATACTTCAATAGACCTTTGTGATATCTTAAAGACATATGATCGAGTCTTAGAATTTAGTCTTCTTCATTGTCAAGAACACTTCCTATTACTTTAAAAGGAACTTCCACAACTTTCACCACAGCATTTACTGTTGTGCCAGCTAAGCCTGCAACAGTTCAGTTAGTTGAAAGAAACAGTGTTAAAGTTACTATAAATATTTTCATAATCTACCCCATTTGATTTAACTTTATTACAATACAAATTTAAGCGTATCAATTATAGGATTTAATATGATTACACTATTTTATGCTGGCTCTTTGACTATCCTGGCTGTCGTTTTGGCTGCTCTTACTGGGCGAAGAAGATTTAAAACGGAGACAAACCTAGGCTTGGGAGATGATTTTGGAATGCTGCAAATTACCAGAGCACATGGCAATCTCATCGAAAATGCCCTTTTTTTTCTAATTCTTTCATTTTTGTTAGAAACTGTAGGCCAGATTTCTAATATCGCATTAATTGTACTTGGAGATTTATTTTTACTTGCAAGAATAGCTCACGCTTACGGAATAACTCGGCCTGAAGCTAAAAGCATATTTAGAGCCTTAGGAACAGCCGTGAATATGATAGTTCTTATTACTCAATCAATTTGGTGCCTAATCATCTCTGTCAGTTGGTTAGCTTCTAACAACTGGGGCTTCTAGAACTGATGAAAAAATTCATTACTTTGCTAATAAGCACTTTTAGTTTGTTAATCTTTGCTGAGAAAAATCAATCTACTACGCATATAGAAAAAATAGTGCTGGGATCGGGATGTTTTTGGGGCGCAGAAAAAGGCTATGAAGCTTTAAATGGTGTAATAGAAGCTGTTTCTGGTTATGCAGATGGAAAAGGTGTTCGACCTAACTACAGAGAAATTACCAGATTCACTAATAAATTCAATCCCAATAATCATGCAGAAGTTGTTGAGGTTACTTACAACAAGAATCTTATTTCTTTTGAGGATCTAATGATTCATTATTTGGAGTCGCATGATCCTACGCAGCTCAATAGACAAGGAAATGATATAGGCACCCAATACAGATCAAT
>CEQX01051905.1_pt1 | contig 29805 bp, 24 predicted proteins | sample 356261 | NCBI WGS metagenome assembly CEQX01 (sample SAMEA2621076, study PRJEB7988) | marine metagenome | isolation source: saline water (ENVO:00002010), including | reverse complement strand
AAATTGGATGTAGATTTTTTCTTTAAAAGAATTGAAAGGGCAATCAAATGTAGAAAAGCCGACCCCAATATAGACATTGCTCTTTCTCGACTTGTTTGGAGTGAAAGTGACGGGCTCCCAGGATTAATTATTGACCGATATGAGGATCACTTAGTCATTCAGACCTTAACATTAGGAATGGACTTACGGATTAATGTAATAACCGAAGCGCTTAACGAATTATGTAATCCTAAATCAATAATTGCTAGAAACGATTCACCGATAAGGTCAGCAGAAGGCCTCAATTTGGAAAATCGCACGATCAAAGGAACACCTCCAGATAAACTTCAAATTGAATATTTCAATATACCTTTTTCTATAAACCTATTATCAGGACAAAAGACAGGACTTTACCTCGATCAATTAAAGAATTACTTACTCGTTGGAAAATTAGCAAATAACAAAAAGGTTTTGGATTGCTTTACAAATCAAGGAGGATTTGCCTTGAGCTGCCTTCTAAGTGGAGCAAAAGAAGTTACTGGAATTGACATTAGCGAAACGGCGATAAAAAGCGCCCAAGAAAATGCATCTAATATAAATAACAATAATTCAAATTGGATTAAGGGAAATGTCTTTGATTTACTAAAATCTTTTGACGCTGAAAAGCATACATATGATATGATTATCTTGGACCCCCCATCTTTCACAAAAAATAAAAAAAGTATTTTAGACGCAATGCGAGGATATAAAGAAATTCACTTAAGATCATTAAAATTACTTGATCCAGGTGGTATTCTTACAACATTCTCATGCTCCCATCATGTTTCCTCAAAAATCTTTCTTGATATGATTAGGGACGCCGCGACGGATGCAAAAAAATCCCTTCGCGTAGTAGAACAATACACCCAGAGATCCGATCACCCAATTTCATTAGGAATCCCCGAATCTTCTTATCTTAAGGGCTATACATTGGAAGTCGTCGCGTCATGGTGAAGGAATCTAGAGCTCAGACTAATCAACTGAGCATCATTGCCTCGACCTACATTAAGATCAGAAAAAAGCAGCTTATTTATTCATTAAAAAACTCTAGGTTAATGTCTTTAACCATTTGTTTTTTTCTATTGGGATACCTTGTTGGGGGGTTCTTTATTTTCAAAGAAGCCCTTCTTTACATTGAAAACCTTCCCGCATTAGGACCAATACTATCTGAGAGGCTGTTTTATTTATTGTTCTTCTTTATTTTTATGATGCTAATTTTCTCAAATTCTATCATTTTATATTCGTCAATATATAGATCAAAAGAAGCTCAATGGCTTGCCTCACTTCCGATTCAGACAAACAAGCTATTCACATGGAAATTCTTAGAAACTTTTATTTTCTCTAGTTGGGGCTTTTATATAGTAAGCGCCCCCCTAATCTTAGCTTTTGGGAAAATAAAAAATACAGGTCCTGAATTTTATTTCGGAAGCTTTCTAACTGCCGCTATTTTCGTTATTATTCCAGCATCGCTCGCAGCTTGGTTAGTAGTTCTGACCGTTAGGTTTTTTAACAAATATTGGATTCTAGTCATTCTATCTTTGTTAATCTCTGGCTCAATACTTATTGGCGTTGCTTTGGCAACACCAACCAAAGAAATTACCACAATTAATGGGAGCGTTGTCTCAACAGTTAATCAGATTTTAAGACATACTGAACTAAGCATTCACCCCTTAATTCCAAGCACATGGTTAAGCAATGCTGTTATTGGATGGAGTAAACCTTTTGCAGGAAACTCATTAAACTATTCTCTGCTGATAATTTCAAACTCATTGCTCGGTATAATGACCATATATAGCATCCTCTGGAAGATTGTTCTTCCTAGTTACTTTGTCAGCTTAAAAAGGCGTGCCCTCGCATCAAATAAAAGAAAAAAAAGAAAAGAACAGAAAGGCATGCAACAAATTCACCCAAATCATAAAATTACCACAAAAATTAACGAACAGATTTTTGGACGCCATACCATTGCCCTAACGATTAAAGACTTTAAAACTCTGATTCGAGATCCAAGTCAATGGATACAAATTTCACTGGTTTACGGATTATTGTTTCTTTACGTCATTAACATTCGAAATATGGGATATCAATACCAGAGTGAATTTTGGCCTTCGGTCATCTCTTTGATGAACCTAGGAGTCTGCTCCCTATCATTATCAACCCTAACAACAAGATTTGTTTTTCCTCAATTTAGCCTTGAGGGAAGAAGGCTATGGCTCCTATCAATGAGCCCTGTATCGATGAAGAAAATAATCATTCAAAAACTTATTAGCTCCAGTCTGATAACAGGAGCATTAACATCAGCGCTAATATTTATTTCAAGTTCACTATTAAAGATGCCTACTCTCAAAATAATTAGCGACACTGCAATAATATTTATGGTTACATGCGCTCTAAATTCAATAGCCTTATCATTGGGAACTCTTTTCCCGAATTTGCGGGAAGAAAACTCAGCAAAAATTGTTTCAGGGTTTGGAGGTACACTATGTTTAATCTTAAGCTTCTGTTACATCATAACAATCATGTCACTTCTATCCTATCCAGTTGCAGTAAAATTTATCGATTCAGGAATTCTCTCAATACAGACATTCAAGGAAGCGGCCGTTACCTCAACAGTCATCACATCGATTTTTACAATTATTATATGCACTATTGCTATGAATTTAGCCTTCAAAAAAGCTAATAACATTAAACATTTAAGAAATACATAATATTAATAGAAATTCATTAATTATCATTTATATTAAAAATTAAGTGATGAATAGAACAACGGCTGATTATAATCCAACTTTAGAAGATCCTGATTTCTTAGAGTTTGAATCAACACAAGCAACTGAAATTGTTGTCAGTGAACACTCAACGAGGAATCCGAATATCGAGTTTGATGAGCAGCTTGCATGCGCCCAACAACAACTTAAAGAACTCAAAAAACAAGAAGAGCAAATAGAGAATCAAAAAGCTGAACTAGAACTTCTAAGGCAAATGCAAAGTTCTTTCAATAGGGGTAAAGTTGAGATGTTGGACAACTTACAACATGCAATTACTTTGCTTGAGAGAGAGCGCTTAGATGCTGAACAAAGAATTCTTCAATATAGTAGAGCACAATCAACTTTCAAAAGAACGCTAGATAACATTGGTGCACTTAATCCAGAGGATTGCCCCCATTCAAATCTCCATGATGAACTCACACAGGCAAACAGTTTGATTGAAGACGCCAGAGATGAATACATGAGAACTTTAAAACATCTTGATAATTTAAATACCCCTGATGATTCATCTCTCACGGGAAACGAATCAATAAATCATATCAGTACTGCTTCGATTGGATTTAGAAATTTTCACTATTGGTTTAAAAGTGGTTTTGCCTTTTCTCTCCCATTGATCGTCTTTGTTATATTCATTTATATCACTTATAAATATATACTTTAAAGACGTAACATTAAAGATAACCAATTGATAGTTATGAGTAAAGAGAACTTCATTAACCATAATTATAGTGCTTTTGATGAAAAACTTAACAGTAAGCAATTAAGGATTAAAAAAAAGATTTCTGAAATTGAACGTGTTGCAAGCAAAGAAATTGTTTTGTCAACGAAATCTAACAATTTCAAACATAATGCTAGCATCACTAATGCTAGACTTAGTCGTACTCAATTAGCTAATATAAAAGCTCAAAACAGAAAAAACTTCCTGAATTTTCTTATCGCTTTATCTTTTTTCGTTTTCATTTTTTATCTTCTTTTAGTCGTATTATAATTCAATAATTTCTGGATTTTCCCACGAATTAATTTAAGAATCTACGTTCCCATGATTGATAGTAAGATTGACGTTAAATACGTTGCAGATTTAGCACGATTAGAACTCACCGACTCTGAGGTAAATGATTTTACAAAACAACTCACTGAGATATTAACTTTTGTGAAGCAACTTGAAAACGTTGACACATCAGGAATTGAACCAACTGCCCATGCTCAACCTGTATTTAATGTTATAAGAAACGATATATCACGCGATGGTTTCGGTAGTGACTCTGCACTAAAAAACGCTCCCAATTCTTCCAAGAATCAATTCAAAGTTCCACGCGTTGTCGACTGATGATTAATTCGATTGGTTCATTGAGCATAACGGAATTAAAACAAGAATTCCATAAAGGTACTGTTTCACCCGTTGATGCTGTTTCGCTACTTATTAATGATATTGAGAAATATGATAATGACGTTTGTTCATATCTATCAATTGATAAAGAGTCAGCACTAAAAGCTGCTGCTGACGCCGATATAAGCAAACCACTTGGTGGAATCCCCATTGCTATAAAAGACCTTATAAATGTCAAAGGCCAGCCCTGTAGCTGTGCATCTCAAATGCTCAAGGATTCATATATTGCAACATATGACGCCACTGCCATAGCTAACCTTAAATCTCATGGAGCCATTCCATTTGGAAGGTTAAACATGGATGAATTCGCAATGGGTTCTACAACTGAAAATTCTGGGTTTCATATCACAAAAAACCCATGGGATCATAGCCGCATTCCTGGTGGTAGCAGTGGAGGTTCTGCTGCCTGCGTAGCAAATGGAACTGCAATTGCATCATTAGGGTCAGACACAGGTGGATCAATAAGACAACCAGCTTCTTATTGTGGTGTTGTTGGCCTCAAACCAAGTTATGGTACTGTATCAAGGTATGGACTAGTTGCTTTTGCATCATCCTTAGATCAAATAGGTCCAATTACAAAGTCTAGCGCTGACGCCGCAGTTTTACTAAGCGCCATTGCAGGAAAGGATCCACTAGATTCAACCTCTATAGATAATGTTGAATCTAATCCATTATCTAAACTCAACGGAGATATTAAAGGATTCAAAATTGGGATCCCTAAGGAGTACTTTACCGATGGGATGGATTCAAATGTCTCGAATTGCATTAATGATGCCATAAAAACTCTCGAATCATTAGGGGCTGAAATAATAGAAATTAGCCTACCTCACACTGACTATGCTGTGTCTACTTACTATATAATAGCAACTGCTGAAGCATCTGCAAATCTCGCAAGATTTGATTCAGTACGATATGGTCACCGTGCACAGTCACCAAATGATATAATTGATCAATACAAAAAATCTAGATCTCATGGATTTGGTCAAGAGGTCAAGCGAAGAATTATACTAGGTACTTATGTACTTAGCTCAGGTTATAATGATGCTTACTATGTTAAAGCTCAAAAAGTAAGAACTTTAATTAGGGACGACTTCACAAGAGCTTTTGATAAAGTTGATGCCATTGTTTCCCCTACTGCCCCAACAACAGCTTGTAAAATTGGTGAAATGTCAGACGATCCTTTAGAGATGTATTTGGCTGACATTTTCACACTTGCAGCGAATTTGTCAGGCATCTGTGGAGTTAGTACACCATGTGGATTTGTAGATACCGATGAAAATAAAAAACTACCAGTAGGCCTACAAATACTTGGTCCGCCAATGCAGGAATCTAAAATACTCTGCATTTCAGATGCTTATGAAAAGGCAACTAATTGGCTCTCTCATAAGGCCAGACAATAACTTTTACAATTTCTTCAGCTAAGAATATTTCAATACTGGAGCGAAACTTTTTCTGTGAATTTTACATGGACCATGTTCTTTTAATGCATCCATGTGAGCTTTTGTACCATAACCTTTATGCTTATCGAACATATACAAAGGATAATCCTTTGCATATTTTATCATGATTTTATCACGTTCTACTTTTGCTATAACACTTGCAGCTGCTATAGATAGACTCTTCGAGTCACCTTTAATTATAGAGTGATTTTTAAATGGGCAATTTTTGATTGGATTACCATCAATTATTACATAGTCAGGTTCAATTGGTAATGATAATGATGCTAACCTCATCGCCTCATGAGTTGCATTGAGTATATTAATCTCATCAATTAGTAACTCATCTACAACAGAGAATGCCCATATCACACCTGAATCAGCATCAGTAATTATTTCATATATAGAGGCGCGACGACTTGCGGATAGTTTTTTGGAGTCATTTAGGCCGGTACAATGAAATCCCTTGGGTAAAATAACAGCCGCTGCAACAACGGGTCCAGCTAATGGCCCCCTACCTGCCTCATCGACACCTGCTATAAATTTATACCCTGATTTAATTAACTCTTCTTCAATTAAATAATCTGGCATCAATTTAAATTAGTATAATCAATCAAACTGATTACAATATTATTATTTTAATTAGAAGTATTTAAGTATGTCACAATTTCTGAAAATCTCACTTCCCCTATTTATCTTGGACCAATTAACAAAAGTGTTGATCATTCAAAACTTTAATTTAGGTGATGAAAAAGCAATCATACCAAACTTTTTTAACCTTGTAAGAGTACACAACACTGGAATAGCTTTCGGTAAATTTAACGACACCACATATTCCAACATAATATTCTCTATAATTGCGACAATAGCACTAGTGACTATTGTAATATTGTGGAAAAAAAATAAATTTCCAGGAACCATAAACAACTATGCCATTATCCTTTTAATCCCTGGTATTTTAGGTAATCTCATCGATAGAATTTGGCATGGTTACGTTGTTGATTTTCTAGACTTCTACGTTAAAAACTCCCATTGGCCCTCTTTTAATGTCGCCGATTCATGTATATGTGTTTCTGCAGGCCTCTTATTTATTTCTGCTTTTAAAAATGAAGAGGAATAAGAAAGAAAAAATGCATCCTATCAATTCGATAAAAAATCAAAAGAACTCTTTAAGACTGATTTTAAAAGATCGATTATCACAAATGACTGATGATCAAAAGAGATCTGAAGATTTAATAATTAACAAAATACTCCAAAGAAATTTTAATAAAAAAATATCTATTTTATGTTATTACCCACTAGTTTCTGAACCTGACATTACACCCTCAATCAAATACTGGCTCAATAATGATTTTATTGTAAGCCTCCCTTGTATTATTTCTGGAGAATTCTACTGCCAACGAATCTGCGACTTATCAAAAAAAAGTTTTATAAAATCAAATTTGGGTGTTTTAGAGCCTTCTCCAAATTCACGCTCTACAATTGCTGCAAATAACTTAGACGTAATTATTGTTCCTGGTCTTGGTTTTACAACTTGCGGTTCTAGATTAGGCAGAGGGGGCGGAATATATGACCGCTTCTTATCTAAGCTGGACAAACAAAGATCAAATAGTATTGGAATCTGCTACAAAAACCAAATCGTTGACTCTATACCAATTGAGAAACATGATTACCCGGTTGATTTAGTCGTTTCACAATAAATAGTTACACCCATTTTGGAATGCTTAGCTCAAATTTAGGAATCTTTGTGTACACTATGTCACCATCATCAGTCTCACCAAAAAAAGCTCCTTCCACCTCTGAGTCATTAGCTATAACATGATAGCTATTATAATTAAATTCAGAGCCTGAAGAAATCTCAGGAAATTGTCCAACAACTCCTTCTCCTTCAACAATCGTTTTGTCATTATTAAGACCAGTAAGAATCCATTTTCGACCAACAATTTTTACTTTTTTCTTAGAATTATTTTTAATTGTAATAAAATACACAAACGGATGTGGCTTATCCGTTGGAGTTTCCAAAGTTGGCATGTAAATAACGTCGTCAACTGTGACTTCTAAAGATACTAATTCTTCAATTTCCAATTATCTTCAAATGGGTTTAATTAAATTAATACTACAATGATACACAATAGGTAAACAAATCAGAAATGAATCATTATAACGAGCCTCCCCCAATAGCATTAACTATAGCTGGTTCTGATCCTAGCGGCGGAGCCGGAATACAATGTGACCTTAAAGTTTTCCAAGCACTAGGTGTTTACGGACTAAGCGCAGTATCCTGTATTACTTCTCAAGTACCAGGAGTAATGAAAACAATCCATCCGCTGCAAAGAGAACAAATAATTTCTCAAATTAGTCTACTCAAATCAAATTACCCGATATCTGCAATAAAATTAGGACTATTACACAATAGGGATATTATAAAATCAGTAATTGATACTCTTGACTCATTTGATGTTTGCCCGCCGGTTATAATTGATCCTATCATAAAATCATCTTCCGGAATGCTTGTTTTAGAAAAGGAGGCTTTAGAATTATATAAGAAAAACTTAATTCCTAGGGCGGAACTTTATACTCCAAATATCCCTGAAGGAAATTCGCTCATAAACAAAAAGTTTTCATGCGAATTTGATCTAGCAAATGCCCTTTATTCAGAATTTGGTACCCCCTTACTCTTAAAAGGAGGTCACCTTGATAAAAAAATAGCCACAGATATTTTTATTAACAAAGAAGGTTTAACGAAGTTTGAATCACCAATGATTAAAAATTGTGAATCACACGGTACAGGATGCTTTTATTCGGCGGCTATTTGTGCACATGTCGCAATCGGTCTTGATATGAAAAAAGCAATTTCAAAATCAAAAACCTATATCAACAGAGCATTAATAAACTCTAAAAATTTGGGAGGAATCTCAAACACGCTAAATTTCAAATCTTTAGAGGAATCAAAGAACTGAATTTCAGGTCCCTTGCCCTGAAGCTAACACATCTCTTAGTGTGTATCCAAGTCAACTGGCCAAGGGATCATATTTATAATTTTACAAATTTTAAATACCAAGAACAATTCAAATAATATATTTTTTATTTAATAGATCTTTGATATAATTATTATTTAACAAAGACATTATTCATTATTGTCAATGTCTTGAGAATTATTCGAATTATAGCTAATATTGTTTATCAAATACCTATTTATTTAATGAAAAACACTACACGTAGAAAATTTATGAAGGGCGCACTTTATGGTGCCGCTGGATCTAGCACCTTTTGCAGCCTTCCTGCAAACGCCAAAGTAAAAGGAGCAAACGAGGATATTCGAGTTGCTGTAATTGGCTGCGGTGGGCGAGGTGGAGGACATGTCAACGCATCACTAGGTCATAAAAATGTAAGAGTAGCTGGTGTTTGTGATGCTGATTACAAAAGGAATGAATCAAACGCTAATAGAGTACAAGGAAAACAAGGATCTAAACCAAAGATTTACGAAGATTATCGTGAACTCTGTGTTGATAAAGATATCGACGCAGTGATGATTGCAACACCTAACCATCTTCATTCACTAATTGCTATTCTTGCTGCTCAAAATGGAAAGCATGTTTATGTAGAAAAACCTGTATCTCACAATATCTGGGAAGGTAGAAAGCTAGTTGAAGCAGCTGAAAAGTATTCAAAAAAAGGGGTCATCATTCAACACGGCATGCAAAGGAGATCTGATACCGGGTGGCGTGAAGTAATGGAATGGATAAAAGATAAGCCTTTAGGTGAAATGCTTGTTTCTAGGGGCTTTTGTTATAAGCCTAGAAAAAGCATTGGTAAGGTAAGTGCCCCTAAACAGGCTCCAGCTGAAGTTAATTATGATCTATGGTCTGGACCTCGTGAAATCTTACCAATTAGAAGAGAGCGATTCCATTATGACTGGCATTGGCAAAGCCCATACGGAAATGGGGACATTGGAAATCAAGGTCCTCATCAAATGGATGTAGCTCGTTGGGCCCTGGGACAGGAGAAGTGTGCTCCTAACGTATTAAGTATTGGTGGAAGGTTTGGTTATGATGATGATGGTGACACCGCTAACACTCAAATTGCTTTCTTTGATTATAAACCAGTACCTTTGATCTTCGAAGTTAGAGGGCTTCCAGAAAAAGAACTCGATTGGGGTAAAGGCATGTCAAACTACAAAGGCGCTAGAGTTGGAAACGTAATAGAATTTGAAGGTGGATATGTAAGTGAATCCAAAGCATATGACAATAAAGGAAAAAGCATTAAAAAGTTTGGAATAACTAATGGACGCGGTCATTTTGAAAATTGGATTGCCGCAATACAAGAAAGCACAAGTGAACATGAATTATCTGCTCACACTGGCCATATCTCAGCAGCACTAGGACACATGGCTAATATTTCGCATTATATTGGCAATGAATCATCACCTGGTGATTGTAAGGACGCTATAAATGGAAACAAAATGAAACTTGAGGTATTCAACAGATTCTCAGAGCACCTTGATAATAATGGTATTGATATAAATAAATCTAAAGCCACCCTAGGGCCTTTACTGAGCTTTGATCCAGACAAGGAAGTCTTTACTGGGGAAATGTCTAATGATGCCAACCAACTAGTTAAAGGTGATTATCGTAAGGGCTTTGAAATTCCTGAAAAGGTATAAGTTTATACTTCCCCCAATTCCATATACCCAAAATTCAAAAATCTCTTTTTAAAGTGATTGTGTTTTTTTGCGCTAATCCAAAATGTATAATTTCAAGGTTTGAAAATCTTTCATAACCAGCGAGTTTATTAAAAAAACAACTACTGAACAAAATTAACAAATATGCCTAAGTCTTCAGATAGCAAACTCCGCAGTGTTAAAAAGCTTCTAGCTGCTAACCGTAGTGAAATTGCAACGAGAATTTTCCGAGGTGCAACGGAATTAGGACTACGGACTGTGGCTATATATGCAGAAGAGGATCGTTTTTGCGTACATAGATTCAAAGCTGATGAAGCCTATAGGTTACGAAAAGATAAAGGACCCGTAGGCGCTTACCTTGACATTGATGGCATCCTTGCCATTGCAAAAGAAAGAGGCGTTGATGCCATTCACCCTGGATATGGGTTTCTTTCTGAAAATGCTGAATTCGCCGAAGCTTGTAAGAAAAATGGAATTATATTTGTTGGACCAAGACCAGATGTTTTAGCCAACATGGGAGATAAAATTGCAGCTAGAAAAAAAGCTGCTGAACTAGAGGTTCCCATTCTTGCTGGAAACTCAGATCCAATTAATAATCCGGAAGAAGCAAAAGAAATCGCCAAAAAAGTTGGATTCCCATTAATAATAAAAGCAGCTTTTGGTGGTGGTGGCAGAGGCATGAGAGTTGTCGAAAATGAAGACTCTCTAACTCAATTATTAGAAGAGGCACAAACAGAAGCTCTAAATGCTTTTGGTAATGACGCCGTTTTTCTTGAAAAATTCATAAAAAAAGCAAAACACATTGAAGTTCAAATTATTGGTGATCAACATGGAAATGTGGTCCACCTCCATGAACGTGATTGCTCGGTACAAAGAAGGCACCAAAAAGTTATTGAAATAGCACCCTCAATTAATTTACCAGAAGAAACTAGAAAATCTTTATGTGATGCTGCAGTCAACATTGCTAAATCTATAGGCTATGACAATGCAGGTACTGTTGAATTCCTAGTAGACTCAGAAACTAACGACTGGTTCTTTATTGAAATGAATCCAAGGATTCAAGTTGAACATACTGTAACCGAGGAAATTACTAACATTGATATTGTAAGAACTCAGATTCTCATAGCTCAAGGTCACGAAATGCACTCCGAAGAAGTCGGATTACCTTTACAAGAAGACATTGAAAGAAATGGAGTAGCTGTTCAGTGCAGAATAACTACTGAAGACCCAGAAAATAATTTTACTCCTGATACAGGTAGAATTCTGACTTATCGATCTGCTTCAGGCCACGGAATTCGATTAGATGGTGGTTTAGGAACAACTGGAGCAACTGTCACTCCATTTTATGACTCAATGCTTGTAAAGCTCACCACACATGCCCCCAATTTTGATATTGCTCTACAAAGGGTTCGAAGAGCATTACGTGAGTTTAGAATAAGAGGAGTTAAAACTAATATACCTTTTCTAATTAACGTCATTGAAAATGATGAATTTAGTGCTGGAAATGCAACAACCAGGCTAATTGATACAACCCCAAGTTTATTTGAATTTAACCCAAGAAAAGATAGGGCCACTAAACTATTAAATTTTCTTGGTGATGTTATAGTTAACGGAAATCAAAATGCTAAGGGTCAAAAACCAGAATCTGAATTCACCCCTCCTCGCCTGCCTGAATACGATTCGAAAATAGATCCTCCAAAAGGTTCAAGAGACAAATTACTTGAGTTAGGACCCGACAAATTCTCAGATTGGATCCTTAATGAAAAACAGCTTCTCTTTACTGATACAACTTTAAGAGATGCACACCAGTCCCTCTTAGCCACTAGAGTAAGAACTTATGACATGCTCGCAGTCGCTGATGCAATTGCAAAAAACACACCATCACTTTTTTCATTAGAAATGTGGGGTGGTGCCACATTTGACTCTTCGATGAGATTTCTTAAAGAAGACCCATGGGAAAGACTTAAACTATTGAGAGAAAAGATACCAAATATTCTTTTCCAAATGCTCTTCCGTGGATCTAATGCTGTGGGCTATTCAAATTATCCCGACAATGTAGTTAAGGGATTTGTTCACCATGCCGCTGAAAGAGGAATGGATATATTTAGAATTTTCGATTCTCTCAATTATGCGCCAAACATGAAAGCAGCGATGGAGGCAGTAAGGGAAACTGAAAGCTCAATTTGTGAAGCGGCCATTTGTTATACAGGAGATATTTTAGATGAATCTAGAGATAAATATTCTCTTAAATATTATGTAGACCTTGCTAATGAATTGAAGAGAATGGGTGCTCACATATTGTGTATTAAAGACATGGCAGGGCTATGTCGACCATATGCGGCAGAAAAGTTGGTTAAAACACTTAAAGAAGAGGTAGGTCTGCCTATTCATTTTCACACCCATGACACGAGTGGTATAAATGCTTCTTCTATTCTTAAAGCTTCTGAAGCTGGTGTAGACATCGTTGACGCCGCACTATCCTCAATGTCTGGATCCACTAGCCAACCATGTTTAAACTCAGTAGTAGCTTCGTTAGAAAACACCACTAGAGAGAGCTCCCTTAACTTACGAAAACTAGACGAACTCTCAGACTACTGGGAAGGTGTAAGAAAATATTATTTTCCATTTGATACCTCTCCACCACATGGAACAGCTGAAGTATATCTTCACGAAATGCCAGGAGGGCAATTCACTAACCTGAAAGAACAGGCTGATGCAATGGGACTAGGTTCTCGTTGGCCTGAAATAGCTCAATGCTATTCCGAAGTTAACGATTTATTTGGTGATATTGTTAAAGTTACACCATCAAGTAAAGTCGTTGGTGACATGACAATGTTCCTTGTAACTCAAGACATCAAACCATCGGACGTCCCTAATTTACCTAAAGGAACTGCTTTTCCTGAATCAGTAGTAGACATGTTAGGTGGCGGCCTAGGCCAACCTATAGGAGGCTGGCCTTCTGAGGTTCAAAAAGTAGTTATCGGTGAAAAGGAAATCATTAATGACAGGCCTGGAAAACATGCTACTCCAGTTAATCTAGATGAAGTCAGGAAGGAACTTGGAGATAAAATTAATCGCACTCCAACTGACGATGAAGTATGGAGCTACTTGATGTACCCTCAGGTATTCTTAGAATTTAATGAAAGCCAAAATAAATTCAGCAATCTTAGTGTATTACCTACTCCTGCATATTTTTACGGAGTTAATACCGGGAAAGAAATAAGTATTGATATTGAAATCGGCAAGACCCTTTTTGTTGAATTAATTCATGTCAGCGACCCTGACGAGAATGCTAATAGAAACGTCATCTTTGAACTCAATGGTTCTGCAAGGCACACCCTAGTCTGTGACAATACGCTAACTCCAACTGCAGTAAAACGCAAAACAGCTGACCAAACCGACTCTAGTCAAATAGGCGCTCCAATGCCAGGTTTAGTAGCCGAATTAAACGTTAGCGTTGGAACAAAAGTTGCTGAAGGCGATCCACTTTTAACGCTTGAGGCAATGAAAATGTATACAACCGTTTCAGCTCCACATTCTGGAACAATTGAATCCATTGAAATCAGTGCGGGTGATAACGTTGACACCGGAGATTTACTTTTAGTAATTGCCTAAATCCATTCAAGGAAAAACCTTTTCAAGTCTTAATCGTAGGAATGTTCTGTTTAAACTATCAGATATACGATACGTATAATTCTTCTTCAGTGAGTCAACAATCAATTCATCTGGATTAATTTCATTCCAAACTTTTAAGTCGTCTGAACTCTCTGCAATAATACGATAATCACTTACCACTAAACTTGTAGATATTTCCCATGAGATTGAACTAGACTCATGCTCAATTTTGGGCAAAGGGATTTGGTCGTGTTTATCAATATTTCCTCCAATCAAATACTCTAAACCATTAACCAAACCGTCACCGTCAAAATCTTCATATGGATTTCCAAATAAATTTTGATCCGTCCAGGTTTCGTAATTTTGTTGTAAACTAATTCCGTGAGGTGTGCCTAGATAATCGCCAATAACCCAGGACTCTCTTTCATTATATTTTGTAGCACCTACCCCTAGATCAAAAATTTCTAAGGAGTACCCCCTTCCATCGGTTTGCTGATACCATTCATCTTCAAATGAAAAGTTTATGAATTTAAAAGGGAACGGATGTGGAAATTGAACAGACAAGACTTCACCTGCATTATTCAACCTCCCTTCATATTCATATATTAAATGATCCATTTCTCCATATCTGGCAATAAAAGATTCATAGTCAGAAACCAATACAACTGTCTCTTTAGGAGCTATAACCACTTCATTGAAAATAAAATCTATACCTTGGATAAATTTGACACCATCAAGATCTATTGATTCATCACCAATATTCTGTAATTCAATAAATTCATATTTTGAGCCACCTAAAGGATTATACATAATTTCCGTAATCCTAAGAGAATCATAAATCTTTAGACTCATCTCATATTGTTGATACTCTTCAGAGCCTAATGCAGGATTTCTAATCCCCGGCGTTGGAATTAGGAATTTCTTATAGCTTTCACCTTTCTGAGCTATCCCTTCACTAACTCCTTCGGTTTGGGGCCCATATATAATATCATCAATTAAGAGACCACTTTGATCAAATAACAAAATTTGATCAAAGTCTGATGACAATCTAAATCCATCAGGGGTTACACTTAAATATCCATTTGGAGCGATATAACTTAAAGTAGGAAAAATCAACGAATCACCACCATTAAAAGAAGAGTCAGAAAGAACGCCATTCGTTAAATTAATGGGAAATGCATTTGTGTTATACAATTCTATAAATTCAACATCATTGGAATCATTAGTGTTTGCCAACCATTCATTAATTCTAACACCAGAAATATCCCCTGTTGAAACCCCTATATTTCGATTTCCAGGAGTCGGAATATTTAAAGACCACAATGAATCTCTACCATGCCTCCCTATAGAATAATCTAAGATTTGGTAACCATAATCTATAGAATCTGTGAGCTCATTTAAACAGTATAGGAAAAATGAACCTGTGGAGTTAAATTGATCATTTTTTGATATCAACGAATCAATTTCTACAACCAAATATTCCCAACCTTCAATCTCGGAGTATTGATCAAGATATAATCTTCTATCACCAAGAATATTGGTCGTTAAATAACAATTTTTTAAATTAATTTTATCAGGACCTGCATTGTATATTTCTATATATGATGGATTAGAGTTTTGAGAATTATATACACCTCCATTTAATATTAAAATCTCGTTAAGAATTAATTGATTAGAATAACCCTCTACTACATTCCATTTTTCAGACTTAGTTGGGACTTCTTGCCAATTTCCTGCAAAATCTTGCCCTATTACTTCAACTTGATAAACACCAGGCCTAAGGTCATCTAAAAGAATCAATCCATTACGAACAGTATTACCTTGGACATCAAAACCATTTCCAATTTGAATAACGCTACTCCAATCTTGATCTACAATTCTCCAGCGGTATGCGAAGTATCCAGGGCCTCCAACAGTTATTGCAGCTTTAGCATCCGTGGTAACAGCGGCCGGTTCACCTGTTATGAAAATTCCAGATGCAACCATAGCACCAAGATCTTGACCATATCTTCCAGCATTTATTGCGGGAGATGTTGGTTCTAGTGTAAAGTTTAACTGGTCTGGATTAACAAATAACGGTGGGTCAACAAAGTTTCCCTTTCCTAAATCCAAAACTGTCAAATTTTCATGATTCCTTCCAATTTCTAAATCTAACAACTGAGGATCAAGTAAATTTCCCACCATCTCTAGTGGTGTGACTGGATAAGGTGGCTCTTTGGCATCATCAGCACCACTGAAAACTCTTGGTGTAACCAATATATTATCTGCCAGAAATGCTCCTTTACCGTGAGTGGCCCTCGAATCAGTATCAGTAGGTATAAACAGATTTACTACAGACGCCACACTTGGATTATCAAATCTATCTATAAAGTCTGGGTGAACTTTATATACTGTATTATTCTCGAATATTGTAGCACTTTGAATTTTCAAACTTATTGCATGATCAATATCTGCAAAAACATTCCGAGATACAGAAAACGTAGCACCAGGACCAACATCCCCTGTAGATATAGCATTAGCGTAACCCCTATCTGAAGTTTCATCATCCTTAAACACATTAAGAAATATATTTTCTGACAAAAACACATCCCCTCCAAGATCACAAAGCTCATCACCTGCCCCTGAAAAATAGTTACCAATAATCTGAACTATTGGATTGGGTCTCCACCCACTATCAACATCAATAACATCATTGTGACCTTTGTTAATTCCGAAATAGTTGTTCTTAATAATATATCTGCCACCCTCAGGTATTTCACCTACCCCTTTAATGTGTTCACTGATATTATCCAGGCCAAGTTCTGCAGGCTTCTCATCTTCGGCAAACATGTCAGGAAATTTAGTATTTCTAATGATTACAGACGCATCCTCAGTATAAATCATCCTAATGTGCGTCCTTGAAAAGGAAACATCATCTATTACGCATTGCGACTTTATTACACCAATAGCACCTTCATCATCTTGAGCACTATCAAAATCAGTTAGCATAACTAGATTATCTGGATCCAAACTATTAATCAATTTAAGCCCCTTCCATTTGGGGGGAGCTTCAGGAAGAGTGCCATTACCTGCATCGTCTTTAACAAATTGAGATCCTGGATAGTGGGAGAATTGTATTCGACGGTCAGGGGTACCAATTATTGAAGCCCTGCCTTCGATTTCAATTACTACTCCTTCATTAACATATATTGAAACTCCTGCTTCAATATTAAAAATAATACCTTTTGGTATCTTAACGTCATCAATCACGTGATATGGAGATTGATCTAATCTCCATAGAACTTCACCTCCTGCAGGCTTATATTCATAAAACCCAAGGTCTTTTATAATAGAATTTCCTAAATCTTCTTGAATCCCAGGCGAATCAATTGAAAGCCTAAAATCTCCAGAATTAGGGTCTCTAAAAAGTGGATTCTGATTTAAATTTTCTGACCAACCACCTTCAATTATTGATTCAGTAATTACTATGTCATCTTCGATATAATCAGTTCTAACAGATAATGGGTTTCCCCATATGATCGAATTATTAATAGAATATTTACTTGCCTGATCATTACCGTCCTTATTTTCAACCTGTAACCCTACTAAATCATTTTCTGAAATTGTAACATTTTCAATAAAAACTTCTGCATCATCTTTAGCTGATATGCCGATGGAATTATTAGCTAAAATTCCCTTCATAAGATTAAATGTCCCACCAAAAACGCTTATCCCTTTATCAGAGCAATCTCTACAAATGACATCGTTTGCTGCAATTACAGCACCCAGCGTGTCAATCCCATCATCATCTATAAAAGCAACTGTCAATCTGTTAAGTATCAATTTTTGACCACTGCCTGCTTCATGTAAGTATATTGCATCATTGTCATCGGTTACTCCATCTTCTCTATATTCACCTAACATATCAGTGATATAAGAGTCTTCTAAAAGGACCCCAGTATCAAAAGTTTCCATTCCCATAACTGATCTAGCCCAATGACATCTTCGAAAAATTAATTCAGAGTTCTGATCATTTAAAGAATTAGATTGACCAATTTTACCTCTGTTATCCGATATTGTGCAGTCTTCAAAAACAACATTTGAACCAAGCACTCTCAAAACTCTTCCATGATCAGTATGGCCTCCTTTTGGAGAATGACCAGCGCGATGAATGTTAGTATATTTTAAAACCGCACTCTCTGATCCCTCAAATAATATTTGCCCCCAAATATTACCATTTAGTGATGATGTGAATGTTATAGGGTCATCTCTACTTCCAACACAGTTTAAGCTTCCTAATATTATTAAATCAGATCCGCCTTCACTCTGCGGCTCTGAATCTCCGTCTAATAAAATAATTGTGCCTGGCGATATATTTAAAACGTGCCCTTTTGGAACTATTAGGTCTTCATTTATTCTTATAATTCCAGACCAATTAGTTTCAACCTCATCCAGAACTCCAGAAACTAAGTTTATTTCAGGAGTGGCTCCCAAGCTGGTTATTTTTTTTGTAACTTTTCCTTGGTCCATAGTTACATTCAAATTTATGTCCCCAGGGTCAACAGAAGGGCCTGAAATCAGGGCACCTAACTTAAGATCAAAACTAATATCAGAACTTCTATCGTCACCTTGTTTTATCTCAACAGCGATAACATTTTTCCCTTGCACAATGAGTTCCGGTGATAACTTAGAAAACTCCTGAAAATCTTCACTTGGAGTATCTTCACCGTCAATTGTATAATCATCATATTTCATGGAGGATGCCATGTTGGATGACTTAAAAAATTCCTTACCATTAATATATACGATTGCTCCGTCATCATATTTTAAACTCATTTCTAATGAAGAAATGTTCTCAATGCTTTCTACATTAAACTCAGACCGAAAATACGTTGTGGCATGTTTATTTCTAGAACTGGCACCATAACTCACCTCTGTCACTTCATCTCCGTCTCCATAGCCAAACTCAGCCCTACCCTTTTCCCACCCTGAATCATCAAAATTAATATTTTTCCAAGTATCGCCTTGGTCAGATCCATCATCAAGATAACTCCAAATACCACCTTCTTGAATAAGCACATTTTTTTCCTCATCCCCTCCGCCTTCAATATTCACTAAAACGCTCCCCAAACCATTTCTAAGCTTAACAATATTGGGACTTATTCTAACACCTGATCTGTCAGTAGAAAGTATTGCTGTATCATTCCATACTTCTCTTAAAAATTCTCCATTTTCATTTCTTAAGTCTACTCTAACAAGAAATGGAACATTTGGTATATATGAAGATCTAGTTGTTAAGTTAACATTACCTCTAAAGTCATTACCTCTAAGCTCACCTGAAACGGTTGTAACTTCGCCATTATCGTTCCACAATTTAATGTATTCTTCATATAAAATATTAGTGCCTGAAGTCCCATAAAAAGTCACTCTAACCCTATTTAATCCAGGCAATAGCACTCCTCCATTAGAAAATGATCTAAGGGTCAAATCCCAATCCCCGGCAACTCGATCAAGGTTTGCGTCTTCCCCATTAACTTTAATAAATCCGACTTCAGCCACATGAAATTCTCCAGCGAATTTGGCCTCGCCGTTTGTTGAACGATAGTAACCCTCCGCAGTCTTAGCCAAATCGACATTAACTGAATAGTTCGTTTGAATTTGAGACAAGACACCGCGTCTTCTATCAACAATAAATTCCTTCATTTCATCAAGCACATCAGAAGGGATCATTTCGCCTAATGCCCTATCGATAATTGGATTAATTTTTTCAGGTTTATATTTATTATTAATAATAGATAAAAGCTGTGCGTAATATTTTGGAATTATTTCAGGGTGAGACAAAAACTCCTCTAATCCATCGACATCTTTATACGTAAAGACTGATAAGTTCGGATTACCTGATCTCGTCCCTTGATCTAACACTGTATCCAAGTCATGAGGTACTAATTTAAAACGTTGATCATTAACTCCCCTATAAAGTGCATAATCATCACCTTTCCCAGTAGTCAACCCTCCTTCTCTGTTACCTACAAGTGAATCAACAGCTAAGAAACGTAACCATTGGTCAATATCTATCACTTCAGATAATTGGTCTATATAGTCAGGCTCATTACTACGATTCAAATTACGAGTAAGACTTATTATATCAGTCCAATCATCATCTGACTCATTTGTCTTTTTAAAATATGTATTCTTGTATGAAACAGCTTGTTCTCCTTCATATTTTAAATCACCCTCATCTCCATTACTCTCGTCATCTCTCACCTGGTATAAATTGCCATTCGGGTCGGATGGCCAATGCGCTGATGCAAAGTTAGAATCAAGCGATTCGGTTCTGGCGTAATGCCCAAACATTCTCGGACCATCTGACTCTGCAAGATCCTCCCCATTAACGTGTAACTTAACAGCTATGCTATCAGCAGCCTGAATACCTAACCATTGATAAAGCCAACTTCCTGCAACCTGAGAATGAATAAACTGGCAATTAAACTTTATTGAATCTTGTCCATTCCAAGTATCATCTGACCTGAACTTAATAAGATGATTATTCGGAGGGCCATTCCTGCTACTAGCACCACGATTGCGAATCGATGATAAATACCTAACCCTATAACCTTTCCCATCAAAACTTATAAACGTACAATTCATCTCAGCATTACTGTCAGACTGACTCGACCTCCGGCCGATTTCCTCAAGTTCATCTTTCTCATCCTCAGTCATCACCACATAATAACTTGGCTTTGAGTTGGTCGGCTTATAATCATCATCAACCATATAGAGATAATTACATACATTCCCTCGATCGGTTATCGGATTGGGCCACACCAAAGTTTTGTTAAATTCACTACTAACTTCAAAGAAGAATTCAACAACTGCCTTATCTTTCTGTTTAGGCACTTCAGCAAAATAACCCCCAATTTCACCAGGAATCATTACAATAGAATTAAAAGCTCCTTCACTGCCATCAACCCTCCAAAACAATTTGGGACGAATATTATCAATTTTCGAATCATTATCAATTTTGAGGGTTATCAAAACAGATTCTGTTGATTTTGGGATAACAGGAAAATGCTCAATACTTTTTATCAAAGGTAATAATTTAGGATCATAGACTGAATTGCGAAAACCAGGAGTTCCACCTGTTGATATGGAAGAACTCCAATTATGACCATTATTATTTTCATCAAACCAATTGATGAGTTCCAGTGTCATCCCCATCCCATCATGCATTGCATCCCAAACCCAACCCTGGTGCCCAAGATCGTCGGGACCGGGTTTTCTCAATGCCCAAAATCCTTCATCAGCATAATTAACTTGATCAATTTTTTTGTTATCACTGTCTCTTAATTCTATACTTTCACCATTATTAGAAAGCTTACCGATCCAAGGGCCTAAGACCGCAGGAGCATCAGGATATGACAGTGAAAACTTAATTGGATCAGCAGATACAACAATAAATGAATCTGGATCCATAACTATATCCGGAAATCTGAAATCGACACCTGAACTTATGGCCCAACCTTTTAAAGAAACTTGCTGTGGTCCAGGGTTATAAAACTCGATCCATTCCTCGCTCACATCCTCTACTCCATCAGAGTTTTTTACAGAATAATTAATTTCATTAATGATTAATTGGGCGTCGACTTGCTTTGTGGCATATGCATTAAAAACACAAAACAGAAGCAACAGAACCATGCGCAACCGTGAATTTATCCTCAAAAACATTTGATATTTAGTCCTATCTTATTTCAATCATAAGATACGTCATATTTAACATAAGCTCATGAAAAATAGATGAATAATATAAAAAAAAACCGCACTTCCGAAAGGAAGCACGGTTTAAAATTTAAATATAGATTTAGTTAAATTAGCTAACCATATCTTTAAGGTTCTTAAGAGGACGAACCTTTACAATTTTTCTCGCTGGTTTAGCTGCAACTGTAATCATTTCTCCAGTAAAAGGACTTTTCATTTCTCTTTCTTCAGTCGCAGGCTTAATTTGTCTCACAATCTTGCATAAACCAGGTATGGTAAATGCACCAGCCTCAGAATTTAATGATGCTGAAATTTGATTGCTAAGTGATTCTAGAACACTAACTACGTCTTGTTTCTTAAGTCCAGTTTGTTCCGCTATAGTGTTTAAAACTTGAGTCTTGCTAGGTGGTTTTACTGCCATTTTATTTATCTAATCTAATTGTTCGTTGTTTTGATCTCTATTAAGAGTTCTTAAATATAATATAACTTAGCCGATTCTTGGAAAGGTCAACAGCTAAAAAGCAGTAAAATTCGGTAAAAACAGTAAATTTTGAATATTTTTTCTTTATTAATTTAATACTGCAAAAAGAAATTTTTATAATTGTTTTTAAAACTTTTGAGGCGAAAATTTTGATACTTTTTTTTATATTTTCTTTATCATCAATATAAATAGTATTTCTGTCAACGAACCCGAGATAATCGGACTAAAAAAGAAAACTATAGTGATTGAGATTTTTTTGAAAAAAGGCCATTAAATCACATTTAAACCATTATAATTAGTTAATTCCTAAATTAAATATATCCTAGTCATATAGGAAAATGAATTCATTAAAGTATACAATATTAGGCACTATATGACTTCATTTAGTTGATATAAGAGCTAATCATAATAATTTCATCAATCATTCATCCAACTAAACCACATAAACAATCGAACAAAGCCCCCTATTGTAATTAATGAACAATCGAATAAGCACTAAATTTGCAGAGCTAAAATCAGCAAATGAATCAGCATTTGTTGCATATTTGTGCGCAGGAGATCCAGATTACAAAAGATCATTGGAAGCAATGATCGCGTTGGACAAATCAGGTGCAGATGTTATTGAGGTAGGGGTTCCATTTTCGGATCCATTGGCAGATGGAATTGTCAATCAAATGGCCGCAGCCAGAGCTTTAAATGCTGGAATGACTGTTAATAAAACACTCAAACTTATTAATGATTTTAGGCAGAATTCGAAAACCCCAATTGTCATTTTTACATACCTTAATCCTGTTTATAATTATGGATTCGAAAAGTTCCACAAAGATGCAGCATTGAATGGAGCTGATGGCATTTTAATTTTGGATTTACCACCAGATGAACAAAGCATAAATGATGAGCTTTGCGAGCAACATGAGCTTGTTCCAATTAGGTTGATAGCGCCAACAACACCAAAAAATAGAATCAAAGAAATATCAGACGAAGCTAATGGCTTTATTTATTATGTTTCTAGAGAAGGAGTTACGGGTAAACAAACAACTCTTAACGATAACATTGAACAGCAGGTAAATAATCTTAAAGAATTAACAGATTTGCCTTTAGTTGTCGGTTTCGGAATATCCACAGCAGATCAAGCCTCAACCGTAGCCAGAATAGCTGATGGGGTCGTAGTAGGCAGCGCAATCGTTGATTTCATAGCACAAAACATTAAATCTGATGAACTTGGAAATAATTTAACTAATTTCGTAACCCCCTTAATTGAAGCAACAAAAAATATTTAGAGATATATTACTATGGAATTTACGAAGATGAACGGAGCAGGGAACGACTTTGTCATTACAGATAACAGAACTGTTAAAGCAAATTACAGCCAAAAAACTATTGCTAATTTATGTGATAGAAATAGAGGAATTGGGGCTGATGGATTTATGAGTGTAGAAACAGCTGAGAGAGATGGTGATTACAAAATGCGCTATTATAATGCTGATGGAGGTGAGGCTGAAATGTGTGGAAATGGAGCTCGTTGCTTTGCTCGTTTTGTTTATGATTGCGATGGTGAAATTAATCCTAGTATGAATATAGAGACCGTAGCAGGAATAATTTCAGCAGAAATTAAAAACAATTTGGTTCAAATAAAATTAAGCCAACCTTTTGATTTAAAATTAAATCAAGAAATAAAGATTGATGATTCTAATAAAACAATACATTCGATGAATACAGGAGTACCACATGCAGTATTGATTGAGGATGAATTAAGCCAAGTCGATATTAAGGCAATAGGCTCAATTGTAAGAAATCATACTCTTTTTTCTCCTGATGGAACTAATGTCAATTTCGTTCAAATTAACAAGAGTGACACCTTGACTATTCGAACATATGAAAGAGGAGTTGAAGATGAAACTTTAGCTTGTGGAACTGGAATGGTTGCAAGCGCCCTAATCCATCATCAACTCAATGGTATTAACCCGCCGGCTTATGTCACTGTAAAGGGAGGTGATACATTAGAAGTTTCATGGCATTATAATAATAACCAATACAGCAACGTCACACTAAAAGGACCTGCGATATCAGTATTTACAGGAAAAATTCATGTTTGAAGGAGCCCATACAGCCTTAATCACCCCCTTTGTTGATGATAAAATTGACGAAGATTCATTAATTAAACTTATTGATAATCAATTTGATAATCAGATTTCAGGCATAGTGCCCTGCGGAACCACTGGTGAATCACCTACGCTCACAAATAGTGAACACAAAAGAATCATAGAGCTTTCGGTAAATGTTGCCAATGGCAGGGGCAAGGTAATTGCTGGGACGGGATCGAACTCTACTCGGGAAGCTATAATAATGACTCAACACGCACAAGAAGCTGGAGCTGATGCAGCATTATTAGTTTGTCCTTACTACAATAAGCCTTCCCAAGAAGGGCTTTATCAACATTACAAATCAATTGCTAAAGAAACAGATTTACCACTTATGCTATACAGTATTCCTGGCAGATCAGTGATCGAAATTTCTGTAGAAACTCAATTAAGGCTTCATACAGATTGTCCTAACATTATGGCAATGAAGGAAGCCGGTGGTGACAAAAAGAGAGTAACAGAAATAAGAGATGCTTTACCTAAAGAATATGAAGTTTTAAGTGGTGATGATGCATTAACTGTTGAATTCATTGAAAACGGAGCAGTTGGAGTAGTAAGCGTTGCTTCCAACCTAATACCAAATGAGGTGTCAAAATTAGTTAGTAGCCTTTTAATGAATAAAAAAGATGAGGCGGTAAAAATAAATTCATTCTGCAAACCACTCTTTCAGGGACTGTTAAGTTTGGAAACTAACCCCATACCAATTAAGGAGGCAATGGCATTATGTAACAAATCAACCGACGAACTAAGACTACCTCTCGTTGGCCTTAGTGATTCCAAAAAATCAGAGCTTCTTACACTGCTCAATGAACTTAACCTACATTCAAACAATTAAATGAACAAAGCTCTCAAGATTCTCGTCACAGGTTGCAAAGGGAGAATGGGTAAAGCCATAATTGATTGTGCACCTAGTCATGAAGATATAAAAATAACTGAAAAAATTGATATTGGTGATCCCTTAGCGGATCACATCGACAACTGTGATACAATTATTGATTTCAGCACCCATCTATATACAAATGAACTAGTCAATGCTTGTATAGAAAAAAACAAGTCTCTCATCATGGGAACTACTGGCCACTCAGATGATGAATTAAATATAATTAACAATGCATCTCTTAAAATTCCAATAGTTATGGCCCCAAATTTTAGCATTGGAGTAAACACACTATTCTGGTTAACACGCAAAACTGCAGAAATATTGGGTGATGATTTTGATCTTGAAGTTATTGAGATGCACCATCGTTTGAAAATTGACGCGCCGAGCGGAACGGCAAGGCGCCTTGGCGAAATCTTGGCTGAAGCAACAAAAGCATCCTATTCTAATGATACTGTTCATGGTAGAGAGGGCATTGTGGGCAAAAGAACCAAAAATGAAATTGGCATGCATTCAATGAGAGGAGGAGACGTTGTCGGTGATCATACTGTGTTATTTGCTAATGATGGAGAGCGTGTAGAGCTAACTCATAAAGCATCAAGTAGAAACACTTTCGCAAATGGCTCACTTCACGCAGCTAAATGGCTAACAAATAAAGATCCTGGTCTCTATGACATGCAAGATGTCCTTGAACTAAATTAAATTGAATAATATCAAACAGATCAAAAAATACGTTATAGCATTTGGTTCAAACCTTGGAGATCGATTAAATAATTTATCTACTTCCAAATCGCAACTATTAGAAAACTGTCCTAATCCATATAAATGCATATTCTCTAGCGTATATGAGACATCTCCAGTTGATTGCACTGAATCATCTGGACCTTTCCTCAATGCTGTTGCGGAGATGGACTTCGATATGAATCCAGAGGACGTCCTGAAAATGTGTATATCCATTGAATCAAATTTAGGCCGACCAAAGAAACGAGAAAAAAACTCACCTAGACATATTGATCTTGATATTCTTTATGCTGACAATGTAATCATAGAAAAAAACAACCTCTCAATCCCTCATCCAAGAATCTTAAGTCGCCGTTTCGTCCTCGAACCTTTTGCTGAAATTAAACCTAACTTAATTTTACCTGGTCAAACCAAATCAATTATAGAGCATCTCGAAAACTTGAAGTCTAAGGAACCTCCATTAAAAATGATTTTTCATAAATGGTAAAAATTTAAAAAAGTGAATTCAAAAGAATCCAAGTTCGCTTCATTAATCGAACAAAAAAAATCATCACGGATTTGCGCTTTGACAGCATATGATTATCCCACTGCAAGAATTTTAGATGAAGCTAATATAGATATCATCCTAGTTGGAGATTCACTCGGAATGATGTTTTTTGGTCATTCGGATACCACCATGGTAACCATGGAAATGATGATTCATCATACGAAAGCATGCCGCAACGGTGTTCAAAGGTCGATACTAATATCGGATATGCCATATAAATCGTATGATACACCCAATTCTGCACTCACTAATGCGAGGCGTTTATTAGAAGCTGGAGCAGATGGCGTCAAACTTGAAGGTGGATCTAAAATCCTCCCTCAAATTGAAATACTTATTAAAAACATGATACCCGTCGTTGGACACCTAGGATTTCTCCCACAATCCATAAAAGAAGAAAAAAAATATAAGATTAAAGGTAAGACAGAAGCAGAAAGACTTGAAATCAAAAGGGATTCTATCTTGCTTCAAGAGAAAGGAGTTTCAGCAATTATCCTAGAAAGCGTAGAATCGGATTTAGCTCAATCTGTAACAAATTCTTTAGAAATCCCAACAATTGGCATTGGATCAGGAAACAATTGTGATGGTGAAATAAGAGTCATTAATGATGTCGTTGGCTCTTTCCCTTGGTTCAAGCCAGCATTTGCAAAACCACTTTACTCAATCTCTGATGACATACGGAACGCCGTAAAGAAATTCAAGTCACATACAAAAGATGAAACTAACTAATAAATTCTCCTATTTTTCTATACTTTTGGTATCTATTAGAAAGAATCTTATCCATTGATTCCTTAGAAAGAGTTTTTATCTCATCGAGGATAGATGATTTTAGAGTTTTTGAGGTCGCTACAGGGTTTGTATGAGCCCCATGCAAAGGCTCTTTGACGATCTTATCAATAATTCCTAACTTTTTAAGACTCCGTGCATCAAGCTTCATGGCGTTGGCCGCATCTGGTGCATATTTACGATCTTTCCATAATATTGCAGCACAACCCTCTGGACTAATTACTGAATAATATGAGTTCTCCATCATCATTACACTATCTGCAATACCTATTCCCAATGCTCCTCCAGAACCGCCTTCACCAATAACAACAGCTACTATAGGTGTGCGAAGTAAAATCATTTCTCTTAGATTGTAAGCAATCGATTCAGCTATATTTCGTTCTTCGGCTTCAACACCAGGATAAGCTCCTGGTGTATCAATTATAGATACAATAGGAAGTTGAAATTTCTCAGCAAAACGCATCATTCTTAATGCTTTTCTATATCCTTCTGGCCCTGCACAACCAAAGTTCCTTTTTATTTTTTCCTGAGTTTCACGACCTTTTTCATGACCTATTACCATACACTTAATCCCATCAATTCGGGCTAATCCTGCAGGCATAGCGCCATCATCACCAATGTGTCTATCACCATGGATTTCCATAAAATCATCAAAGCATGAAGCAACATAATCCAACATCATGGGTCTCTTCGGATGCCTAGCCAATTCGACTCTCTTCCATGATGATATTTGAGCCCTCTTTGAAGCTATTCTTTTCTTTGTACTTTTTTTCGTTGCCATCTTTGATGCTTTTCAAATTCAACTTCTTATATAAACACTAATGCCAGATTTTAACAAAATTGCCAGCTCTTCTAAATCTTCTTCAGAAACAAAAAAACCTGTCGCATAATTATTATTAGATTCATTTTTTCCTGATTTCACAATAGACAACCCTCTTCTATTAAATCTTATTTGTTTATAGGAAGAGGCAAATTCCCTAGACCCCAAGGAGATAAATTTAACCCCATCTCCCAACACCAGACCTTTAACCTTTGTATCCAATGATTTTGGGCAACCCTGAGGCAACTTAAACCCCTTTATTGTATAATCTTTTATTAACCTTTCATTTTGATTTCTCAAGCTGATCTTGGACTCAGTCAAACTGATCATAACAGAATAATTCAGATCACAAACAACAAGCATTTCGCCTGGTTGAATACCAGTTCCAAATCTCCTATTCATTTTTAAAATATATCCTGGTGTACATTCAAATCTTTGAGCAATAGAATTCAAAGCATCTCCCCTCTTAACTTCATATTCAGACTTATAGGTTGAATTTGATTTAGCAAATATGCTATCACAATTGTATTCGCCAATAATCCTATGAGCTTCAATGCATTTAGCGGATTCGGGATAAAATTTTATTAAATCGTGCAACTTGGAAACCCCGTTGTAAATGTTTTGGTCACGTATTAGAGATATAGCCTCCTGATACAAAGGAACGCCATAATCGACTTTTTGGCTTGGAATTTTTTTAAGCTCTTTGACCTCTTCAGAGAGTTGTTTTTTTGGCTTAATTCTTTCCGACCACAAATAATTAACTGAAAGCGCAGTTAAAAGCAGAAGCATAACCGCTAAAAACGCAAAGAGCAGTCGAAGATATACTTTCACTTAAAAACTAAACTCTATAACAAGCCCCTCCGCTTAAAATCAAAAACATTGATCCCTTGAGACTTTCCTATCATTTCTACCGTAAATCTTAAAAGGCAAACCTCCCAAGCATCATCAACACCATGAATTACTGCAGCTAAAGGGTTCGCGCTATCATTGGCTCTCGATATAACTTTATCCTTAACTTCATTAAAAGGTTCTCTAATTATATCTTCTCGAACCTTATCCTTTCTAAAATTAAAACCATATTTCAATATAGATAAATCAGCAGCATTTTCATGTAGCCATTGAGAAAATGCCTCAGCTTGCTCACCAAAGCCCTCGAATTCTAAATCGGTATAAGGATCCGGTTTAATTATGGTTGGCCTATCAGCATGAATAACCCCCTCTCTAACACGAGTTTCATTCACATTGTCCATTAATTCAGAAATTAAGTGGAACTCAAAAGATGTGCTTCCAAATGTATCGATCCTCCGATCTGGCTCTAACAAAACCTGTGTAAACTCTAGTGCATATTCTATATCGTCTTGAGAGTACATTACTAATAACCAAGAAATGTATTTTGAATGCTACAATTCATGTAGCATTCAAAATGAAATCAGTATTAATCAAAGAGTTTACAATTACTCCCCTTTGAGCCCTTCAATATAACTTACCACAGCACCAACACTAAGCAGTTTATCGGTCTCCTCTTCAGGTACCTCTATACCAAACTCTTCCTCAAATGCCATAACAAGTTCTACAGTATCCAGTGAATCTGCACCAAGATCTTCAACAAATTTTGCCTCTGGTACAACTTTATCTGGAGAAGTTCCGAGCTCTGTGACTATTATATCTTTAACTTTTTCTTCAACGCTTGCCATTAAATTATATTTTAGTTTTGTTAATTTAATTTTTATAATCGCTGATCATATTATAAGCAAATCATTTAATAATACTTATTGTTTTTTT